>Ga0233437_1001761_pt1 | contig 36992 bp, 31 predicted proteins | sample SI_122_August201_FD_182714 | JGI IMG/M metagenome (GOLD analysis project Ga0233437, IMG submission 182714) | Seawater microbial communities from Saanich Inlet, British Columbia, Canada - SI_122_August2016_200_MG | ecosystem: Environmental > Aquatic > Marine > Inlet | place: Canada: British... | reverse complement strand
TTTAAAGAATCTATGAGGAAGCTCGTAGGATAATGAACAACGGAACCCTCACACCTAAGATTCAAGAAATACTGTCCAACGTATGGGGTCCACCTCTATTAGCACCCCAAGCAAGCAGAGACAAGGATCTAATTATAGCGTGGGTTTATCAGAGTTTGTTCTTGATCTACAAAATCTTCCCACAGAAATAAACAGTATATTAAAAGAGGATGGTTATACAATCATCAGCTGACAAAATCTTGGGATACATACCCCATCTTTGATCAATATCAATTATGATTTGTATATTATATGAACATTAGATTAACATAGTTGGGATAAATCACGCTCTATTTCAGGATCAATATCAACTTGTAAAAAACGTACAAAAAATGACAAAATCATAGTATCTAAGTAATATCTAGGCCTTGCTAAACTATTGAGCTTAAGCAGTGCTTGTAGAGTACAACCACTGCTACTATCAATATTAAGAAGTAGAAATTTTAAGATTCCAATTGAGTCAGTTTGAATTCGCTACAGGTACTGCGTTCGGATCTTAGGATTTCCAAGTTTTATTTATAGAAATTGTTTAGTAACTTTACTAACTGGTCAATCTTCTCGTCAATAATTATAGAATGATTCCCCACAAACATTCCGTTCTCGTGAATTATATCAGCATTTTCTAAAGTTCCGCATATGGAATAATCAAAGTACTTAATTACAGAATTTCTTGTAAAATTACCAGCCACAATTGGCCTTACGTCGATTCCTGCTTGTTGTAAGGATTGGACAATTTTTTCCCGAGCACCTCGAAGATTATTGGTCAGCACTATAGAGAAACCAAACCATGAACTACTACCAACTTCAGTCTGTAGCAAAATATTTGGATTATCAATTTTGCTTTTAAAATATCTTGCATTGTTCTGTCTATTTTCAATAAATGTATTTAACTTATCTAGTTGATGAATGCCTATTGCAGCTTCCATTTCCAGCGGTCGAAGATTATACCCTGGGGTGATAAAATTAAACGATTCATAAAACTTGTTCTCACCTTTCTGGTAAATATTGCTCTCACTTGGAATATCCCGAGTCCATCCGTGGGCGCGGATTGATAACATTAAATGGAATAGATCATCATCATCAGTTACTGCCACACCTCCCTCCATTGTACAGATATGATGGGAATAGAATGTTGAATAAGTGCCAATCACTCCAAATGTTCCCGTGTGTTTTCCATTGTAAATTGCGCCTAATGCTTCACAATTGTCTTCGATGAGTAACAAACCATACTTCTCACAGAGAAGAGAGATCCTGTCATAATCGTTCGGATTCCCTAAAATGTTTACTGCAAAGACTGCTTTTGTATTTGGAGATATGGCACGTTCCATCTCAGAAATATCGATATTTAAAGTATCAATATTTACATCGATGAATTTTAATGTCAACCCGTATTGATGTAAGGGAGAATAGGTTGTGCTCCATGATACTGCAGGAACAAGCACCTCATCGCCCTTTGTTAGTCGACCATCAAGGACTAATGCAGCAATAGCTATCAGATTAGCTGAAGACCCAGAATTGACCATTACTGCATGTCTAGATCCAACTTTCAGGGCAAATTTTTCCTCGTACGCTTTAACCTTTTGCCCCATTGTGAACTGCCTGGATTCAATTACATCATTTATTGCCTGATATTCTTCTGGTCCCCATGTATCATCACTCAATCCGTAGTTCATCATGATTCCCTCTCTTGGACATGCCTGAGAAACCATTGATAGGTCCTTGAAATGCCACCCTCGATTGAGGTTTTTGATTCCCAACCTAGATGGTTAATCTTTGTGTTATCCATTAACTTTTGTGGCATACCATTTGGCTTGGTAGTATCCCACTGAAATTCACCCTCAAATCCCACTATAGTCTTGATAATCCCTGCCAGTTCTTGAATAGAATAATCTACTCCCGAACCAACATTTATATGTTCTGCTGAATTATAATTATGCATCAAAAATATTAACGCTTCTACACAGTCTTCATTATACAAAAATTCCCGCCGAGCCTCGCCTGTGCCCCAAAGAGTTAATGAATCTTGATTCTTTGTTTTCGCGTTGTGGATCTTCCTGATCAGGGCACTCAATACATGAGAATGTTTGAGAGAGAAACTATCCTTGGGGCCATATAAATTGGATGGCATTGCTGATATAAAATTTGCGTTGTACTCTTTTTGGTAATATTCACAGAGCTTTAGACCTGCTATTTTCCCAATTGCATAACCCTCATTCGTAGGTTCTAGGCTACCTGAGAGCAAGTAATCCTCCCGCATAGGCTGAGGACTGAGTCTGGGATAAATACAGGAACTTCCCATAAATATTAATTTCTTAACCCCAGATATACGACTACCTTCGATTACATTTGCACATATCATCAAGTTATCATATAAAAATGAACCCGGACTATCAATGTTAGCCTGAATACCTCCTACTCTGCCAGCGATGAGAAACACATACTCCGGTTTGATCTCTTTAATGAAGGTTATGGTTGCTTGCTGATCCCGAAGGTCTAATGCACTCCTCTCAGCAAAAACTAGGTTAAAATATCCCAGTGATATTAACTTTTCTTTAATGAGGGATCCAACCATCCCCTGATGCCCAGCTATATAGATTTTTGATTTCTTATTCAATTAACTCTTCTTCTTATAATATTGATTTGACTACTTGATGTGGAGGCTAAATATTAACTAGCTTTAATTTTGTAATAGTCTGACGAAACCATGAGATTTACTAGATCCTTAAAAGCTGTTTTAGCTTGCCAGTGGAGCTCTAATTTTGCCTTTGAAGCATCTCCAATAAGTAATTCAACCTCAGTCGGACGGAAATAGCGAGGGTCAACATGTACAACTTTACTCCCTTTGCGATTCTCGTAAAATTGATCAACAAGAACCACGTCGTCACTGGATAACTGTGGCGCGCTTACTCGTTTCTGAGCTAAGATTCCTACCTCCTCAAGCTCTCTTCCTGTCCATTCAATCGTCAAGCCAAACCAGGCAAAACTATGTTCAACAAATTCTCGGATACTATGGGTCTCATTTGTTGCAAGAATGAAATCATCGGGCTGAGGAGCTTGAAGGATTCTCCACATCCCTTCTACATATTCGGGAGCGTAACCCCAGTCCCTTTTTGCATCCAAATTTCCCAACTTGAGATTATCTAGCTTACCGAGAATTATTTTTGAGGTAGCGACTGAGATTTTACGCGTGACAAATGTCTTCCCCCTACGCTCAGACTCATGATTAAAAAGAATCCCATTTGAAGCAAATAGATTATAGGCTTCCCGATAATTTTTCACTATCCAGTACGAATAGAGTTTAGCTATTGCGTAAGGTGACCGTGGGTAGAATGGCGTACTTTCAGTTTGTGGAATTTCTTGAACTTTACCAAATAATTCTGATGTAGAGGCTTGATAAAATTTAGTATCCACAGCCGTTTCCCTTATCGCATCGAGAAATCTAAGGGTTCCCACTGCATCAACTTCTGCTGTATATTCTGGTACTTCAAAACTGACCTGAACATGTGATTGTGCGCCAAGATTATATATTTCAGTAGGCTGAGTTTTCTCAATCAATCGGTTGAGGTTTGATGAATCTGTCAAATCACCATAGTGTAAGAATAATTTCTTATTTATTATGCTCTCATCTTGAAATAAATGATCAATTCGAAAAGTATTAAATGAGGATGCTCTCCGAATCATTCCATGAACTTCATACCCTTTTGACAATAATAGTTCAGCCAGATAAGACCCGTCCTGACCAGTTATTCCACTAATTAGGGCTTTTTTATTCTCTCCCATCTTCATCTACTCCCGTTTTTCCTTTGATGCCATTACCACTATAAAAAAATATTCTTAGTTTTAAGAGCAATTTACATCAGCAATAAATACTATGTAATGGGACTAGGTAATGCAAACATATCTAGCCATTATTTCTTTCATCAAGTTAGACCTAAACTAGTTCTAATCAACTTACACAAATAATTAACAGATAAGATTTTAGTATTCACCTTCAATGCATTCCGAAAATAGTTGTAAATATTGAGAAGCAATTTTATCCCATGTGTAATGATATTTTATTCTCTCCTTAGCTTTTACTTGAAAGCTCTCTCTTTTATTGGGGTGATCGATCAAGTCCTGCATAATGGAAGCTAATATTTGGGGATCTTTATCAAAAATCATTCCTGCATCAGCAAGAACTTCAACGTTAAATATGTTATTCGTCGCTAAAACCATATTTCCATAGCCCATAGCTTTCAGCAATGCAGGATTTGTTCCCCCAACTTCATTTCCGTGAATGTAAGCGAAACAATTACAATGCAATTCTTTCATATGACCATCTGCATACACTGGCCCTAAAAACTGTATCCTTTCATCACCCACGCTTCTCAATGATTTTATATAATCGCTATCATAGTTAGCACCCCCTGCAATGACAAGTTTCAGATCAGTATTCAAATATGCCATTGCTCTGACGGCAATATCCGCATTATTTTCAGGTTCTAACCGGCTCCCAATAAAAAAATATGAATCAGGCTGCAATTTATATTGCTTTAATAATTCTGGTGTTTTGGAACTTTCAATTTCTGCCCCATAAGCAATATAGGTAGATTCTGTATTATATCGACTGATGTAATAGTCTTTAATCCCTATTGCATCCGAAACAATTCTTGTGGCGATCTTAGAAGAAATCTTCTCGGATAGCAGGTAAAATAACCTTCCAGCCTTCCCCCATTTTTTTCTTCGCCACTCTAGTCCATCAACGTTTATTACAACTTTTTTTCCCAACATCCGCGGTAGAATGCAAAGCGAACCATTTGCAGCATTCATTATTAATAGTATATCAGCCTTAATAAATAGGGAATGAATTACAGCCAATATAGTATGTGAGAAGGTTTCAGTAATTTTTCCAGACATAAATGGTAAATGAATTAAATTCACACCACCATATGTCGCTAATGAGTCATCATGATTTCCTTTCCGGCAATAAACTGACACTTTGTGACCCTGGTTAGCAATACGTATCGATATTTCCTCTGCACATGTCTCAAAGCCACCATATTTAGCAGGTATTCCCCTCGTGCCAATAATCGCTATATGCATTAAAATATTTTATCCTTCCAGGTAGTTGGTGTTAAATCACTAACAATTTCTAGATCGAGATGGTATTTGAATGGTTTAGGCTTTCTTCTAATAATGTATTCCACCATTGAAACCAATCCATCCTTCAAAGAAACCTTGGGATTATAGTCAAACAATTCTCTTGCTTTGTTTGCAGAGCAATTAGCCAAAAATACTTCTTGAGGTCTGCCCTTTTTATATATTGGGTCTAGTCTAAAATTCAAGATATCTGCAATTGTGTTTGCCAATTCATTGATTGTGACAAATTCTGCATCAGGTCCAATATTTATTACCTCTCCTAATGCCTTGTTCTCAATAGCCAAACGTTTTAATATATCGATATCATCATCTACAAAGCTGAAACATCTTTTTTGCTCACCATTTCCATATATAATTGGTTGCCTACCCTGCAGCATCAAGTTTATCATTATGCTTGCAACATTTCTATATGGGTCATCATATTTTTGTCTTGGTCCAATAATATTATGAGGTACTGCAATCACATACTCCATACCATGGATTTCGCATAAATTTTTGAGCATCAGTTCAACTGATAGCTTCCCTATTCCGTATGGATCCTGTGGTTTCGGTATCATGGATTCTACAAACGGTACCACCTCCTGTGTCCCGTACCTAGCCATACTTGAACAATAAACGAAACGTGTTACATTGTTAGAAATAGCGGCGGTTATTAAAGATACAGAAGCTTGAACAATATTCTTAGTCACGATAAAAGGGCTAAATACACTCAAGCCTTCATACGCAGTCGCAGCAGTATGGTAGACTACGTCGCATCCTTTAGTAATCTTTACCATAGAATTATAATAATTACAATCATACTGGTGAAACTCTACTTCAGCTGGTACATTATCTAAATAACCCCCCAAGAGATTATCACAACCTACAACCTCATGACCTTCTTTTATAAAGGTGTCGGCTAAATGACTTCCAAGAAATCCAGCGACTCCACTTATAAATATTTTCACTTTTACCTCCAGTTATAAATAATTTGTTATACAAGCATGTTAATTTAAATGATAATGTTCCCATTAAAAGGATATGATTATAGCAGTAATAACAATACATGCGATTTTTTAATAATAGACAGCATTTCAAACCACCGTGTTCGCACCTATTATATGGCATGAATTGACCGATGAGATTATCAATATTTGATTGCCCCATTAAATGAATGAATAAAAATGACCCCAATGACTTTAAATACTGTCATAATCCCTTTTATCAATAATCCTTCTTTTTTCGTCCATATTGATCAAGCATGCGCACATGCTATTGTTGAGATGGTAACAAACATAGTGGTTGATTACATTAAATCTAAATTAGAATTACCTCTTCATATCCCCGGTTACCAATTTTATGTTTAGTTTGTCCATTATATTTTGCAAATCAACTAGATCATTCTCGTTTCTATCTCTTATAAATGTATCAGCTTTATAGATGTAACAACCGATTGAATCACCATATACATTTTTTAAGTGAAGTAGAGTAGACGAAAAGAATGATAGTGTGATAACGCTACCGATATTTAATTGATCAATCATGTTTTCTGCTGGCGAATCATCGTTGATAACGATTAGGGAATTATAAATCAATTCAAGAGGTGATTTGACTGCATTTGAGATTAAACTGGGATGTGGTTTGAAATATACTGATACTTCAGAGCTAAATAATTCTGATATATATTGTTTTAGATCTAAGAAATACTCCTCATCTAATTTGTAATTTTTTGCTGCTCCAAGTATCAGGACATTATTTCCCATACAGTTCTTTGTTTTGGTAGGTATTAATATTTTCGAATCGGCGCTATACATTGGTGTTATAGCAGGAAAATATGTATAAATATTATTAATGGTTTTGAAAGGGTCAATGATTGACCCTGTAAACATCCTATATTGCAGACCAGTAATTTTTCCCATAAAATATCTGTATAATACCGGTAAATAATGTGAAGTCCTAATATTTTGAAAATCTGCTTTCTGAGGAAAATAGAGAGCTATGCCATCTGGATAGATCGAGAATATTGTATTTGATTTCGGAAATAATTCTTCCCTTTTTAAAAAAATATGATTTGAAATTAAATTAATAAAATGTGGAATAATTATTTCTACCTGAGTACTCGACGAGAATTTCTCCTGCAGAAATGAATATGCTTCTATTTTTTGAGTCCTGAATAGAATATTTTTAAAAGCTCGTGGAATGCTATTTATTTTATTAATATACAGAACATTTTTTTTGTCAAAACATTCAGGAATATTATTAGAGCTAGATATGAGCATATTCTCACCAGAAATGATATTGCTATTTATTATTTCTGAAATAGTGTTGTTTTGATTTTTTGTGAATGAAATGAATAGATTATATTTCATGTACGAAGCAATATCTAGTATTTTTTGAATGAGTCCAAATTGCAAAATTAAATTTCACAACATAACTGATGTTGAAAATGATTTCGAAACGTGCTTTACAAATTATAACATATTGTGCCATGGTTGCTCACATTTCATCAATAATATCTTCTAACTTCCCTTTCAATTGTGTTCCACTATAATTCGAAGCTCTTGTTCGAGCATTTTTGCTGAATTTCTCTATTAGCCCGGGAGTATGGAGCAATATTTTTAATTTTTCGAGCATCACGAATTCGGAATTCACAACAAATCCCGTGCTACCATCAACTACGGCTTCAGGACCATATTGATCGAACGCAATTACAGGGAGACCACAAGCCATTGCCTCCACAAGCACATTTGGAAAACCATCATGAATCGAAGGGTATAAGTATATATCACATACAGCCAATAAATCCGGTAAATTACTATTCTTAATTTTCCCAGGCAGGTATAGGTTGCTAATGTTTTCTCTTTTTGCTTTTGAGCGCATATCCTGGAAATAGCGTCGCTCTCCATACCAATAAAAGTCTGCCTCTGGGAGTTCCTTTGCTATGTTTGCAAACAAGAAAGGTTGCTTAACTGCCGTCATTGAACCATGACACACAACTACTTTTCTATTGTTACTCTTATCTAGTGGTTTAAACAGTGATAAATCATAAAAATTGTTGATAACTGGTATCTTATAACCCAAATCACTTTTTAAAGTTTCAGCTACTTTGTGACTATTCGCCACTAACATGTTTGAATTAAGTAGTACATAAGAAGATATTGATTGATATTGTGAATTTAACTCACCATACGGCCAAAGATTTACAGCAAATGAAATCACCTTCTTTCTACTAATAATTAATTTGAGGGCCGCAATTGCAACTCTCTCCCTATAGGAGACTTTTGCATTTAGCATCACATTGTATCTACTAAATATCATTTTATATATTATGTGTATAGAGTTAATTAGTTTATTGGTGAATCCAGAATGGTTTTTTAAATTAATGATGGAAAGATTATTTTTACCAGCCAATCTTTTATCAGGTACCCCAGAGCAGAATACTATAAAATCGTATTTATTGCTATCCAAATACAAGCACCAATGTTTACCGTTTCGGTCCTGTGCATTTATAGACTTTTCAGAGATATCTGCATTAATTAAAATTTTGGTTTTCTTATACATTACTTCCTCTAGATTTTAGGATTGCTCGTCGATATACATCTAAGTATTGTGATGCTATATTCGACCACGAATATTTTGATAATATTTTTGATTGATTTTTTCTAATCCTCGATGCTTGATCACCATTTGTGAGAAGAGCAATAATATTATTGGTCATTTTGTCCAAATCATCTACTGGTGAGATAAGTCCATTAATATTATTGCTCACTACGTCTCTACATCCTGGTGCATCAGTGGTAACAATGGGTAATTTAGATGCCATTGCTTCAATAAGAACCATTCCGAATGATTCTATTTTTGAAGGAAATACAAAAACATTTGCAATTCTGTACAAATCAATTATTTCTGTACTAGGGATATTAATTGATAGATTATTATCGTCTAGGGATGGATTAATCAGAATTAAGTGACCCTTAGTTTTTAGAGCTAGATCATTCCGTATTGTTTCTACGTCCTTGCCTGCAACAATCCACACTATATTTTCATTTAATAATATTAACTTTTCTAATACGGTTGGGATTATACCAAAGCCTTTTGTTGGTGCGTTTCTACCAATGGTTAGAATAATTGAGCTTTTATCGTCAATACCATACTTCTTCTTAATTAACGGCACATCTACATCGGTATTAAACATAGCTATATCACACCCATTGGGAATTAATTCAATTTTATCTTTTGATACACCTAACTTAATATATTCATCTTCTATACTCTCGCTTACCGCTGTAAGCATTGTGTAGTTATTGATACTTTTCACTATCTTTCTATCAATATTCTGATCTAATCTCATTCCATAGTTCAAAACTCTGTCATATTGAATATCTCCACCATGAGAAGTTAATATTGTTGGGATTTTAAACTGCTTCAATAATCTACTAAATGCATAACCTTCCATATATGCGTAGTTCAAATGGCAAACATCTATTTTTTTTATAAATACATATGCTAGTAGTTGTATTCCAAGAAGCCAATTCACATTTATATTATGCTGATTAAAATATTTAGTTATAGAAATTGTTTTGGGTAATAGGGGCAGGACTTTGTACGGCAAATCATATTTGTTGTTACGCCAATTATTCCAACTTGTTAACACAAACACTTCATTACCCTGTGATTTCTGTGCTTTCGCTACATTGTGTACCATAATTTCAGCACCACCAATAACAGGTAAAAATGAAAAAGTTACATGAATTATATTTATCGCTTTGAATTTATGGACAGCAGACAACATATTTTTATTTGCTCATCATTTTGCAATGACAGACAATGCGTTTTTAATCGATATTTTTATTAGATCAATTATCTTTTTCCTCAATATGATTAATCTGTTGATTGTACCAACACCTTCTCTTCTCATGATCCTAAATATTTCACTCAGTTGAATCCACATGTTTCGTTGGGCGTTGTTGCGTCCTGTCTTCTGGTCTGGGTGATTTCGAAATATTGCTACAACTTTATCATACATTAACGGAGAGTTAAGGTTTGATATCCTAATAAAAAGATCGTAATCCATGACCATACGATATTTATCGTTAAGATATCCAACCTGTTTAAGTATTTCCATGCTATAAAAAGTTCCGGGTTGTTTAACAATATCAGGATTATTCAGCAAATTCATGTAATTTATTTCTGGGAAATACGTGTTTTTTCTAAGAGATTCATCTTCTTCATTCCTATAGGCAATATTCCCTACTATCCAGTCAACTTCATCTTTTCTAAATAATTCCACTATCTTATAAAATACATTCTCGGCATAATAGTCATCAGAGTTTATCCAACCTATGTATTCACCGCTTGCTATCCTAAGACCTTTATTTATGGCATCCGTCATACCATTATCCTTTTCATAGACAAATGTAATATTTGGATACTTTTTTACTATGTTAACTGTTTCATCTGTTGAGCCACCGTCAATAATTATATGCTCATAGTTTGGATATTTTTGGTTTCTGACTGAAAGAATTGTCTCTTCAATATATTTGCCCTGATTCAGAGAAGGTGTAACTATACTAAGTTTAGGATACATGTATATTCCACTATTTTGGTATATTTAGAATAATTGAGCCTGATATCACAGTTGTTGCCTTTAACTCATATTTAACCATCTATATAATATCTTTCTATGTAAAGGGTACATTTTATTCAACCTTACCTTAGCAAATATTTTTAATATTGCTTGTCTATTAGTTCATATAAGTAGGCATAATGAATTCAGCGAATGGTCTATCTGGATGAGCGAAAGAAGTCTTCTTCCATATATACTGTTTCAGCAACGCTCTTTTCAATTTTAGCAATCCTTTGGTAGATACTCATGTTAAATCAATAAATTTTATTCGCCTGAGAAATCATCTGCTGCTTGTTCTGATAGAAAAATATGATGCCCATTAAAACAACAAATATCGACAAATTAGGGGAATAAACAATATTTGCGCTAAAAAAGGATGATATAACTATGCATATCATAGTTGACATAGTGGTCAATAGCGATATTTTAATTATGTTATTGATCGTCCTGACAAATAACTTGACGACAGTGGATAAGTAGCTAATTAGCAAAAGCGAGAATAAAATGATGCCTAAATAACCATATAGTATGAATATATTTGCATAAGTATTGTCATATGTTAAGAATAAGGCACTGGATGGGTTGTAAGCAATATTAAAGCCATTACCAAGTAACAAACTGATGCTCCGTAGTTCATCAATAGCATTCATCAATATTTCAATTCTAGTATTAAATGTTCCGGATGTATTTGTGATATCATCAACTCCAGAGCTAAATCTATCAACAATTACACTGACTCCCAAGCCAGTATATTCGAGTAAAATATATGTAGCTACAATAACTGTACCTGAAGTAAATAATATCTTAAGTATTAACGAAATATTATTCTTAATATTATTGGATATCCTTGAAGCGTAGAAGTATAATACAGAGGAAGATAAAACTACCCCAACGAATAAATTTCTGTGGAAAGTGGTAATCAGCCCAGCCGATAGAAGTGTTAGAATTACGTATAAATAGAATTTTCTAGAGTTACGATCATCGAGCAACAGTTTAGCTTCAATGTACAATATTGAAAAGGCAATTAAGAGTGCGCCTGGATGGTATACTCTATAAAAACCATATCCGAAATATCGAACACCACTGCTTGGCATCCAAAAACCATAATTGAATTGCACCAGCGCTATAACACTTGATAATATGCCAAGTACTAACATGTAGTTTATAAATCTATTAATCTCCGTCTCTGTTTTAATGACTACAACAAAAGGAATAAAATAGAAAAACATTTTTTGAATTGACAAAGCATAAAATAGTGTCCTCAATGACACGCCTGAAATGTATCCACGCGTAAACTGAAATATGATTAGAATATGCAGTACAAGCACTAAGAGATAAATCCAGTTGCGGTATAATTTTAGCACTTTCCTGTTTGAGAGAAATATAGTAATATAAATTACAATGAGGAGTATTAAGCCTATTTGAAACTTACCAAAACTTGTATAAATGGCAAATGTCGTATGTGGATTGATAAACCCCAACCCACCAATCTCAATAAAAAAGACTAAATATAATAACGTTTTTAACATAAATATTTATGCAATGAATTTATTCAATATTAAACTCTTCCAGATGAAATCACTATAATCATATCGTCCCTGACGATGATCCGAAATAATACCATGAATAGCCTCATAATTAATTAAGTCACTTTTTTGTCGTAGAAGAGAATTTAAATTCACACCACTATCTGCAAAAAACCAATTCTTTACCGGGACTGAAAAACCTTTCTTGGGAGCATCTAATATTTCTTTGGGTAAGTCATTGCCAATTGTATTCCTTAGAATGGATTTTCTTTCGAATCCCTCCATTTTGATATTTTTATCTACTCCAATTAATAATTCGATAAGTCGGTGGTCCAAAAAGGGAGTTCTGACTTCCAGAGAATTAGCCATACTCATTCTATCAACTTTCACTAAATAATCGTTTGGCAAAGAGTCCGTTATGTGAATCCTTGCTAATTTATAGAAGTCATCCCCATCACCAATCGTTCTATAATACTCTTGACAAAAATCTTCAATGGGAATGCTCCCTGGAATGTTTTGGGTAATAGATTTTATTTTTGACAAAACAGGATTTGATCCATAGTCATACATTCTATCTATAAAACTCATCCCAGACCTGGAAGCAATCTTATCTATTCTATTAATTTTGTACCTTAGATTGCTCGTTGCGATTTCTTTTGCATTTTTAATTCCATGCATAAATATTTCTCTTATAAATTTCGGAAAATGCATGAATATGTTCATTACTTTTAATTCTTGGTATGACGGGTAACCCGAAAGTAGCTCATCTCCACCATCGCCGCTGAGTACCATTTTCACTCCTGAAGATGCAAGTTCAGAAATATGGTGCATCGGCAGGGCTGAGGGATCTCCAAATGGTTCATCAAAATAATATGCAATTTTGTCTAAATATGAACCTATATCAGTTGGAGTGACATTTTTTACATGATGGTTTGAATTGAATGATTCCGCAGCGATCTTCGCTAAATCGCTCTCGTCATATTTCTTATCATTTGATGAAACTGTAAATGTGTTGATCCGAAAATTTGAAAATCTATTCATCACTGAGACAATCGAGGTTGAATCTAGTCCTCCACTCAAAAATGCTCCAAAGGGGACATCACTTCGCATTCGAATTCGGATTGAATCATAAAACAATTCTCTAAATTTATCGTGCACATATTTTTTATCTGTTATTAAATCTGTTTCCGATATGAGGGGTAATTCCCAATATTTGCTTTTTCTTATACCCTTAGGTGAAATCTCTATTAACTCACCAGGCTCAACTTTGTACACATCCTTGTAAAAGGTATAGGGAGCTGGAATATTATTGCGAAACAGAAATATTTCGGAATATTCCACATTATACTCTTTCGGAATTCCATAACTAATGATACTTTTTATTTCTGATGCAAATATAATTTCCCCATCTTTCAGGGCGTAATGGAGTGGCTTTTCACCAATCCTATCTCGTGAAAGTATAAGACTTTTATTATTACTATCCCAAATTGCTAGCGACCACATACCATTAAATTTTGAGAAACACTCATTTCCCCACTTTTTGTAAGAATGAATGATAACCTCAGTGTCAGAATCGGTGTGAAACTTAATCCCCGATTTTTTTAGCTCATCCCTTAACTCAATGTAATTATAGATTTCTCCATTGAATACGATAGTAATTTGATTATCCCCACTACTCATTGGTTGGGTGCCATTTTCAATATCAATTATGGCTAGTCTTTTATGTCCAAGGCCAATATTTTTATTGGTATAGTAACCCTCACCATCCGGACCACGGTGGTTTAACACGTTTCCCATTCTTACCAAATCATGCTTACATACAACCCGACTACTTTCATTGTAATAGATACCAAATATTCCACACATATAAATCGGCTGCCCTTTCAGAATATTGTTACAATAATATGCTCGGCATTCACTGCCTTTTAAATATCAAATGTACATCTTTACGACTAATAATATTGCTAACATATACCATGAGTAAAAAGAGAATCGAAGTAATCAATCCAATTAGTATGAATTCAATAAAGTCAGTATAGTTAACGTATTCTCGAAAGACCGCGCCAAAAATATATGTTAAAATACTAATAGCTAATATCTTAACTATGAATGGATAGTTTCGCTCGAGATCAGCTATAGAGAATACTTTTTTATAAAAATGGATTGATAAATAATAGCTACTTATCATAGAAATTGAAAAGGACACTGCAAAACCATAAAATCCATATATGCTTACAATTAAAGGAATACTGATCAATTGAACTATAATTGTCAGAAACTCTACATGAAGTGTGTTTCTTGCGAAACCTGCTCCCCTCATGATAATGTAGGCTGGAGTGGCTAAGATTGAAGCGTACAGTCCGACTAATTGGATTATTATTAAATCTAGTACTATTGGTAGGTCGGGTCCGATCCAGAGTAAGATAAATTTTGGAAGTGTTGCAAATGTTATTGCCATAAAACCGTTAATCAGAATAAATAAATACTTCGAGGAATATTTTCGCAATTTTTCAATTTTCAAAACACCCTCTTGATTATAAAACAAGGATGCTGCAGGAAAGATCGGATTGAGTGCTGACCTGATTAGACTTGTAATCCTGCTGGTGAATTTCAATGCAATTTCATAATATCCCACATAGGTGATAGAAAACATATGTGAAACTATTATTTTTATGGCTGGCTCAATCCACATTCTTAAAAGACTGCTAAACTGTATGTTTACACTATATGAAAATATTTCTTTAAATATTTGTATGGAGAATAAGAATAAATTAATTTTATATCTTAGTAATCTCTTGGATAATAAAATATTAGTTATCAAAAGTGCTAGCGACATAACGAGCTGGTTAATAGCCAATCCCAATATTCCATATTGTTGTTCTAATAATACATAGGTACCAATTGCAGATATTAAGGTGTGTATTGTAATGATAATATTGCTAACTTCCATTCTTTGAACACCATCAATGATGGATTGAAATAGACCAGCGAGCATATTGATTAGTGTCGAAATAGCCACTAAGATTACAAGCAAGCTAACTATCTCAATATTTTCAGAGATGTTTAAAATATTTTGAATGATGAATGTTCGATAATTAATTATCACAAACAATGGAACTATTGAAAAGCCTAATTGTGTAACGATGGAAGTATTAATATACTTAGAAGCAACCAGGTCATTATTATCCTCACTAATTTCAGCAATAAATTTTATAAGACTCGTTGTCATGCCGAAATCCGCGAATACCCGATATGAGCCAAATATTCCAATTAACGCCCAAATACCATACCCTTCGATACCTATCTTAGAAATTATATATGGTATAAGAAGAAAGTAAATGGGTGTCAGCAATACTACCCGTATTACATTCGAAATAGAATTTTTAGCTATTATATTCATTCTGAGTTTCATCTAACATTCTAGTCACATCATGTAATAATCATACGGTAAATTTCTTATACATTGATATTTAATAGTGACTCATCCTTAGATGTATTCCACTGAAACTATGCTTCTCCGTTATCAATCAATAAACGTGTCAACTGTTGGTAAAGACTCTTTTAAAAAGATTGAAGCTAGTCGAAGCCCTTTAATTTGCTTCAATACAATCTAACTCCTGCAATCCTAGAATCACCGATAGGGCAGGATAACCAACAATTATCCATTTTTTATACCCCTCAAAGCTTATTTATTTTTCTCCAAGATATATATTTGCGTCTTAGAATAATCCAAATGGCTCTTGCTTCGTTCTTTCAAGTAAATTTATGGCTCAACGAGGTATGCATGTGATGAGTGATATACTTGCTGCTACTGATTGTTTCTCTCAAAATAATCTAATAGCAAAAAATAAATCTCAGATTGCTGATAGATTTACGAATCGCTATTCAAGTATTCTGTTTTTTCAGCCGTTATCACCCATTTAGCATGATATCTTTGTCTGATTTCAGCTGGGCGAAACGTTTCGTCGGACTCCTGAATGGAATAGATGACTCTTAGAAATAATTGGTCATCTGATAGTTTCTCAAAAATGACACTTGGGATCATTGCCAAGCTAGAGTTTTTATGGGAAATCTTGACTAGTTTTTCTTTGTCACCAACAATCATTACACCACCGGTCGCCCCTGTCCCATGTTTGGAGCTCACCAAGGCGGAAAGAATATCGAGGTGATTAAAATGAGTGTTTTTAAGTTGAAATGATTCAATTTCATTCCCACCATTGTGTGTAGCATAATATAAGCTATTCATGTCCCAAGCATTCGGTGAAAAAGTAAAGTTCCCCAACCGCACTGTTCCATAATCCCTTGTTGGAAAATCCAACAATATTTCTGAAGTCACACAGTCATTATTCACTACAATTCGCTTGCTATACTTGAGCGAGCTATTTTCAGCACTGATTTGAACCTGTCGTATTGCCCCATCAACCTTAACCACAGAATATGGTGAACTGACCAAGTCAGTCACCTTGTGTTGATTGGCCCTTTCTATAACAAAATGTCCTGAATAAAAATCAGCACCGAATGATATATCCTCGTAGAAACCATGTTCTAATGTTCCCAATAATGGTTTATCCCCAAACTGATTAAAGGTCAATCCCCGCAAAGCCATCCCTTTTCGCTTGATCAATTCGAGCTTCACAAATTCATTGGCTAGAGTCACCAGCCTTCCTCCAACTTCATCCGAGTGATTTAGTGTCCCCATGTTAGGTTCTGAATCAATATCAGATTTGTTTCCCACATCGTGTGCATTTAACACGCCCAAATGAGAAAGTTTGGAACTCAATCTTTTTTGATATTTTTCCCATCGTTTCTTCCCGATGTGAGTTCGAAAATCACTCGACCATAAGTAGCACAAATCCCTCCACTGGACCTCATCATGATCATATCTTTGGGTCAGAATATTAAATATTTTGTAGCAACTCGTATTAATCGATACATCCCCCCTGCCAGTGAGCGCCCACCGGTTTATATTATATTTCTCCTGTTTTTTAACAGGAATGGGCTGTTGTGCAGATTCTAATTTTAAGTCGTGACCACCGTGAATTGAATCTAATCCCATTAATACCTCTGATGGAAATATCATTTGATGGGCATTGCTTAATTCCTCGTAAAGTTCAACAATTTTATCCCATTCGCTAGTACCCCTATTCATTAAAGTTTCCGTCTTGAATCTGCCTGGACGATAATCAAATATTTCTGCATCGCTCGAGTAAAGTGGGTAATACATATCATCTGGAGCCTCGGATATGTATGCCTTGAGGGTATCCAGCTCATTTTCACCATGGGCATATCTTTGAAATTTTTGAAATCCAATAGAGTCCGACCAAATCAGTGGTATCTTGCTGCCCGTAGTACCAAGAGCAATCTGTGGTGCATATTTCCAATTGCGGTCCCAGTCAGGATGGCTACGTCTAGGATTGTTCCACTCCATAATTATGGCCTGATATCCCGCAGCTTGATAAACTTCTACCATACTAGCTGAATATGCCATCTCATTAACTAATGCAATTATTGGGGATATGCCTAGAACCTTTCCATAAACTGAGAGTCCAAGTTTTTGGTTCCAATAATTAACTCTGGCCGGTACAAGAGGCCCGATAATTTGTGAGTATCCACTCCCAATAAGCTCCACCTTTCTAGCAGCGAGTAACTCCTGAAAAGTCATCACCCAGAGGGGATCTAAATCATTGATTATTTCTAAGGTCAGCCCAGTTAGTTCAATTCCAATTTTAAAGCCCCTTTGCGTCAATTTCAATAGCGGCCAATAACACCTTTCAATTACTGTGCTGCGGTCTTCAACTTCAATGGAAGAGAACATGATATTAAGATGGAATATTGTATAAAATTTCAAATGCTATCGCCGCTTTCAGGGTAATATTTTATCCGTATATACATATATTTATATTATACCTACCGCTATTGAGTGGGAATTACAAACATTATAGTAAAAGGAAGAATATCCACATGAAGATAACTTCTCTTGAGGAAGAACTTGTACTTGATCTAGACGAGAACCACAAAAGTGGAGACTTATTAAATTCATCTAATTGAGCTAAAAATGATTTTTATTTGGGCTTGTCGTTCTACGACAAGCCGCACCTTGTGACCACCGGCATTCATCACTTTCAGAAAGTTTTTTAAGTTTTGGAGGGTTTCGGAAAAATTATAATAGCGGATTTTAAATTCGATATCAAGCCGGAAATTAGTTTTATTCCTCAAGCAGACATCGAACATTCTCTTAAAAAAGATCCAACATGTGATCATGTAAAAATTCTCTGGTGCCACAGTGCAGTTTAGTGGTTTTTCCAATAACTCAAAAATTCATTCACCTCTTTCGATAAGGAATCACACATCACTCTCAATTTTATCCATTTAGCTCCGCTTAGACAAATCGAAGAAAACTCTACATATAAGGATAAGGACTTGGAAATTACTTTGTGATTATCTTGATGTCCTCAATAGCACTATTTGCCGCCGACATAGCCTCTTTTCGTGTGGTCCCTGTTGCTATTACAACACCAGCTCTCTCGGGATGATTGTTTATTGGAGCAATTTCATCTCCTACCTTTACCCTGACTTCGCACAACGCAACAGAGGGACGACATGTTACCTGATTCACCCCCGAGATAGAAACCACCCGGCCCGGATTGGGAAACAGATACCGCTGTGAAACAGCTCTAGAATATTTTTCTTTTAAATCCTTGGGATTTACTTTTTCACCTAGCGCTAACTTAATTGCCTGTCCAACTAAATCAACACCAGTGTTAAGTGGAATCTCATGAGTACAAAAGTAGCCCCCACTTAATCTGGCAGCGAGCTCAATCACAAGGGGGTTGCCCTTTCTAATAACAATATCCCCTTTAATTATCCCATTATAAATACCCATCGATCTTGCAGCTGTTCCGACTAACTCTTTGACTGCCAATTGAACATTTTCGGGTAGAAAGCTTGGTAAATCCCCACCATTCTCAATGATATACGGAGAATATCGATTCAGAAACTCGTAATTTCTATCTGAAAATCCTGGAGTTAGTGCTTCGCCATTAATAATCAACGATTCAGTACTCACCTGAGGTCCATCTATAAATTCTTCAACCATAACCCTTTTTGCAGGAGAATATTTGAGAGCTTCTGAAAATGCCCATTCAAGGTCCGTGCGGCTATTTATTCGAAGAACACCGCGCGCTCCTCTACTATCAATTGGCTTTATCACTAATCCCTCAGAATATTTTGATATTATTTTAACTAAGTCGCTTGCGCCAAATATTTCTGAATACCATGGAATCGCAACCCCGTCATGTGCGAACTGTTGTTTCATCGCTAACTTATCAGATGCCAGCTTAGCAGATTTGATAGGGATGCCAGGCAATTCTAGTTCATTTGATATAGTTGCTACGGTTAAGGGGATATCAGAAGCAACACTCATAACTCCAGAAATTGGTCTTACTTTTTTGTGGAAATTCATGGCTGCTCTCAGAGATGATTGAACATCATAAGTGCTTGCCTTTAGTACATAATCTGCTGTTACACACCCTGGAGCTTTTTCATTAGCGTCACTAACTACGGCATAGTGACCCATTTTTTGTGCAAGAACAATTCCCGGTACCGCTTCTAAACCTCCACCGATGAAGAGCAAAGCTTTTTTCATAAGTTACTTTATGCTAATCCGTGATAATTGCTGACCAGGTCCCATATCATCGACAACTATCTTTCCGACAATATCATTTATCTCCAGTCCGGTAAAATATTGTTCTGAAGAATTGAGCGGTTGCAGACAGATCAAATCATGAGAATCAATAAACTCTCCTTTTTTGAGGTTTCTGGTGAGGTAGACTCCAACGTGATAATTGTTGCGAGCAATTTTCTCTGCAGGCAGTAATTCGGTTTTAACCCCTCTAACTTTCTCCAGTCTTCTCGATTTAATAACCATTTCAGCGAATTCCGGCGGCGTAAGACTGATTCCATGATCCAAGCCTACCATAGCTCTGTTGTACGAGAAATGCCTCTCGACCATACAAGCGCCCATCACAGTTGCCGCAATTGAAATTTCAACTCCCACCTCATGACTACTATACCCTACAGGCACATTATACCGCTCCTTCAGATATGCTATGGTATCTAGATTAATAAGGTCATCCGGGGTTGGATATGCACTAACACAGTGTAAAAATATTAGAGGATTATCCTTCAATATTTCAAATGCCTCGTCGGTTTCCTTTTGATCGCCTCCGCCTAAGCTACAAATAACAGGTAAACCAGTTCGCGCTATTTCTTTTAGTAGAGGTCCATTTGTAATGCTGTGACTGGCAATTTTAATAATTGGATCAGACAACTTTGTGAGAAATTCCAACGACTCAATATCAAACACTGAAGCGCTGAACATGAGACCCAATGATTTTGCATATCCCTCAAGGATTTTATATTCATCAAACGAAAGTTCAAGTCTTTCCCGAACCTCGCGTTGAGTAGAGCCAAAAAGCGGACATTTAGTAAATGGTGCGTCTAAGAACTCTGCTGTTGCCAGTTTTTCTGGAAACCGTTTTTGAAATTTGACCATAGTTGCACCAGATTTTGCAGCTTCAAGAATCATTCCTTTCGCCAATTCAAGACTACCATTGTGATTTAGACCAATTTCAGCGATGAAATGCGTAGGCAACCCCTCTCCAATCGGAATGAATCCACTTGCAGTTTTAAAAGTAACTTGTCTCATATTACGCTCCTGTCGTTGCCGTTTAACCACACTTGAGTATCAATCCAAATTTTTTCTGGTGGTGGCGGGTTCGGTGATGCCTTGTTATTATCTCCGACTATAGTTATTTTTTTACACCAACTTGGCCATTCCGTATTACCTGGCAATTCCTGGCCGCCCGTTGTTTCATATTTCGAGTTTACTAATATGTAGTAATGTAAATTATTATAGCTATTCATCGTCCAAGAAGAAGCCCCCATCAAAGCGTTACCATCTCCGTCAATTACAACTACTTCAATATCACCTCTTACCGAAGCAACTCCCATTCCCACTGACAAAGATTCTCCCATTGCGTGCAACATATAAAATGAAGTTTTCCTGGGACAAAAATATGCAGCCTCACGTGAGTTTAGCCCATTGCATATAATAAAAAGAGCACCTTCATGATTTTCATAAATGGATTGAATAGCCTCAACTCTATTCATCAAGATTTCCCCTATGGACCAATAATACTGTTACTCTATTTTCATTAAAAGCCAGGTCAGAGGCTCTAACGATTCCAGAACTCACCTCTTTTTCGAAATCAATGAGAGACCATCCGAGGGTGTCAATGAGATTAATTGTGATTTTGCCCCAATCATGATGTTGAATTTCTTCCCACTCTAACTCGCCACGATTGGATACCACAATGAGGACACCCTGATTGTATAAGGTGAAGGTGCCTAGTATGGCATCAATTGCTAAGCCTAAACCGCTATTTTGGATTAGAATACATGGTTTACCTCCTGCCATACGTGAGCCAAAAGCCATAGCAACTGCATGATTTTCGCGAGAACTAAAGTGGAAATTTTCTAAATTTGCCTGCGTATTTTTTAAAGCTGAGTCTGGAATACCTGTAAACCAGTCACAATACTTACGAAGTTCTTTAGCAAACTCACCGCTCATCATTACCAAATCGTGAATTGGTCTTCCTCGATTATCATTCCGCATCAGCTGCAATCTCCATAAATAGGCTATTTAAAATATCCTCGTTAATTGGTCCATGATTGATTTGGGGAAGTTGAGAATCTTGTTTAACCCGATCTACTAGATTTGAAATTGCATTTCTAATAACCTGAGCATCATTAAATCTGTAGTTCAACGGTTTGAAAATTGCATTTACCCACTCAATCAAGTTTTCACCCGCCACTGAATCATTCTCAACGGTCCTTCCCATTACGGCCTCAGCTATGCGAACTAGTGCTCCATTATAATGCAGCGAATTTTTCCTTAACACATGTGGTAATATCCTCGCATTAAGGATACCATGTGCTTGAGATGATTTCCCAGATAGTGCCACAGATAGTGTGTGAATAAGTCCGGTTCTACTATTGGCAATGCAGATACCACCGAGAACTGATGCTAATGATAACTTTTTTCGAATTTCAAGATTGTGTGGGTCACTTGAAATTTTGGATAAATTTGCGACGCTAATTCGCATCCCCTCTAGTGCTAGTGGTTTAACTATTTTGTTGTTACTGGTATTGAGAAACGATTCAAGACAATGAATAAATGCATCCAGACCTGAAGCAATAGTCGTTGATAGGGGTAAGCTAAGTGTTAATGATGGATCCACTAACGCTCGCTCGGGGAACATCGCCGGATCAGAGATAGTAAATTTCCTCTTAGTGGTACTATTCTGTATTACAGAGTATGGAGTGACCTCACTCCCACTACCGGAGGTGGTAGGTATCAAATAGGTCGGCAACGATCCAATAATTTTTTTTCCTGCGAATTCATATTCGACACACCTACCTCCGGATACCTTTAACATCGCAACAAATTTTGCTATATCCAGAACACTCCCCCCGCCCACCCCGATAATGGTATCAATTTGTGCGGGCGTATCTGCGACTAGCTTATCAACTTCCTCCGATGTAGGCTCGTCACCTGATCTTTTGATCAGTCTAACACTGGCACCCTTCTTTTTGGCATTTGAGCATATTTCATCTCCAATGCCTGTTTGATTATTTACTGAACTGCTAACAATGCATAAAAGATTGCTACTCACCATAGAGCTGAGTTGCGATGTAGTGTCGCCAAAACTTATATGTGTAGGTTGAAATAACATTGCTATTCCGGTAACTCTCCAACAATCAAATGGAAAGAGATTACACTATAATTTCTTTGGCAATTTCAGCCTGTTGATGCGCTTTGTCGCGCAAACCAGGTAGCTTAGAAAGGATATTCGAACTAATTTGCTTCCTATTTTCCCAGGTTGCATCACAACTCTTCTTAAGCTTGTCCATTGCCATGTCCTCAAAATTCACAAAATACTCACCTAAGCCTAACTCCTCCATTGCGGGTTTTATGTGCCACTCTCCACCACACGCAACTGGAGGAACTCCATGAACTGCACTAAACACTAAGGAATGCCTACGGTTAGAAAAATGCATATCAAGCAACCTGAATACTGATAGTGTCTCGTACATATTATATTTATTAAGGATCTGGTGAGCTCTATTCTTGTTTTTCATTCCAGAAACAATTTCTTTCTGGCCGGGTCTGTCATCTTGGTATTTTGAGTATTTTGCATCTATCTCGTAAGTACAGTTAGGTATAAATAGAATATCTGCATCATATGCTTCCACCATGTAATCCGCCAATTGAATCAGCGTCTCTCTGTAGGGTGCCCATTCTTCCTCTGACCAAAGCCAGTATTGGTGACGGAAATTGAACCCAATTATACGGGGAGCATCAATTTCGATTCCCTCACGTTTGAGTACGTCTTTACCAGATTGATCTGAGTCAAATGGGTCTAATGACCATGCAGAATCAGCAACAACAACGGTATTTTGAGTTGGGATACCCATGTCTTCTAACACTTTTTTCGAAAAAGTTTCCCTCAATGTCACAACCGTGGAATTGCTAATGCAAAATTTTGCAAGTTCTTTTCCCAAATCTGTTTCGAGTGGGCGCCCCATATGAATTGAATAAAGCATTACAGGTTTTTCAAGAAATTTTGCCAATGTGATCAGAAGAGCAGCCTGGGGAGCCAATCCGCGATAAAAATCCATCGCGATTTCATGGAAGGGATCACCTCCAATTATTAGCAGATCGCAATCTTCAATGGATTTCCACATCGTATGCAAGTGGTCCGTCGGATCGGCTGGATTTAACCCCCAAAACCATCGTCCAATACTTTCTTCTTTGCTATCGTGGTCCAAGTTTTTGATTACATTTTGAATATTGTAAAGTTTTGCTAAATCCTGATCAGGATGGCGGGCAAACCATGTTATTTCTAGGTCCTCTATCGTCAAATGTAAATCTCTAACTAAAGTGGTTAGAAGCGCTTCATCTCCTAAATTTTCAATACCATATACACTAGTTCCTGCAATCACTATTTTTTTCATTATCAGTCCCTCATTTCTCTATTTTAGCTTATTAAATTATTGTAATAGATTAAGTGCAAATTTTGAATTGTCCAAAGCCTTTTGTCTCAATGCTGGCAACTTATCCTTAATCCGTAGTTTAATTATTGCCTTATCATCCCAAATCGAAAACAGATTATCGCGCATCAACTTGTAATCAAAATCTTCCTCAGAAACAAATTTGTCTGGGTTGATCCCTAGCTGTTCCATTGGCGGCTTGACATGATTAATCTCTCCTACACCCATCCCAACAACATCATGAAGGGCAGCAAACATTGCGGTATGCCTTCTATTTGAGAAAGTGATATCTAGTAAAGGAAAGAGTGCCAGTGTGTCGTCAACAGATAATCTTGATTTTATTTGATGTGCAACATTTTTATGTTTCATCTTCGCAACAATTTCAGAATGTCCGGGGCGATCATCCATATATTTTGTATCTTTTTCATAGGTGTTGTGGGGAATAAATAATATCGAAAGTCCTTTTCGTTCAAAAACATCGTCACAAATTCTAGCTACCATTGTTGAGTATTTTGACCACTCATCTGCACCCCATTTCCAATACATATGCCTGAAAGTCACCCCCATCAAGCCACCTTTAGGAAATCTAATATTCTCCTTCCTAAGGATTTCGATTCCGCGGGATTTCTCTTTTATCGGTTTCAATCCATAAGATGCATCTGATAATGTGTGTACATTAGGAAGTGGCCAATAACCCATTTCTTTAAATAGAAATCGAGTATGTTCCTCTCGAATGGTAATACAGTCAGCATTAGAAACACAATATTTCGATTGTTCTAGCCCAATTTTAGTCTGTAACGCCCTCCCCATATGCACGCCATTAATCATAAATTTTGTATTCATAAATTTGGCTAAGGTAAGTAATAGCACAGTGTATGGGATGATTCCTCGATAAAAGCCTAGCGTTATGTCAATAAATGGATCACCACCCATTACAAGCAAATCTGCATCCTTAATAGCTTTTGTGATACCCCGCATATTTTCAGGATCATCTTTAGGATTTAGTCCGTTGAACCACCTTCCTGCACTGTCTTCACGTCTTTGATGATCCAGATTAGGAATTGATTTGACTTGGAATTCAATGTCATATGCTGCATTCGGATGGCGAGTGAGTAAGATAATTTCTATTCTCGGATCTAGCCGATGAAGCTCATCCGAGAATACTTTCAGCATTGAATCATCACTGATATTATTTAACCCATAAACGCTCGCACCTGCCAATACTATTTTATTCATCAAACACCCCTAGGAATTTAATTATTACTCGCATCTCTTATTATTGGGCCTAACAATATAGTTGCCCTTAACTGTGAACATCGCCGGTCGATCAATTGACAATATTTAATAAAATCAGGATTCATGATATATAAATTGATGCAATTGCTCACTTTATCTGTGGCTTTGAGGTACCGATTTTATCGATTATCGCCTGCGCCACCCTTTCAGACCCCAAGTTATCAAGAGTATCGTCATCAATCTGACTAGTTATTACTAATTCTTTTATACCCCTCTCGATTCCTTTAGCAACATCCACCCCTGTCAATTGAGTGTATATACCTAAATTTAAAGCAAGTCCTTTTTCTTCGAATATTGATGCAGATTTAACATGGTCCGGCGTAAGGCCAATGTGAACTGCAGGGATACGCAATGAGCCAAGCTCATAAGCTATCATGCCGAAAGCAACAACCCCAAAATCTGTTTGAGCCATCAAATTTGCTACATTCTTAATATTGGTGTGTAACTGCATTTTAAAAGTGACTTTATCCAATATTTTTGATAACATTTCATTTTTTTGAAACGCCCGACCAATTAGGAAGTCTGCGTGGAACTCAAATTCGAGCAGACTCAATGCATCAATGACAAGAAAGATTAAGCCAAAAGGATCTGAAGCACCCATTGAAATGAAAATGCGTGGGATCGATAGTTTTTTTTTAGGTCCCAGCTCCTTGAATTGGCTCCTCAGCAAAGTGTATTTGAATCCGACCAAAAGAGTCCCCTTAAAGCCATCCCAGCTAAGATCGCGAAGCTGTGGGACAGGCGGGAGAATGACCAATGATGCTTCCAATCGTCTTTCAGAAGAATCATCATAAACCACACAGGATATCCCGCTTTTCCTCCAATTTCTGACCGCAATCCCTGGTATCTCCGTTCTAATATCGAAAATTAGCGCAGCTGGTTTATGCTTAATAATAAGCCTATTTATTCCAAACTGTTCATCATTTCCTGGATGGATAATATCAAGATTAAAGTGATGCTCTCGTATAAGGGAGATCGCGCTTTCTCCACCTATGACGACAAATCTAATCGCGCTGCTATATTGAGTACGCAATACCTCAGCCAAAGCCAACATCCGATAGACATGTCCCAAACCGATGTTTTCATCACCATCACAGCGAATTAAAATTGATTTACCTATCTCATCAGCATTTTTTTGATGTACATGTTGGTTGAGTTTTAGAAGCTGGGGTTTTCTTTGGAGCAAGTGGACAAGTGCTGAAATCTCAATTTCACCGGCAGGAGCATGCAACTCCTGATGAATCACTTCCATAAACTCCAAATCGGCTGGGGTGTCAACGCTTAACCGGGCTCCTGAGAATTGATGCTCCGGAGGAACATCAATGTAAACTGTTTTTGCAAAATTAGGAAATGTCTTGAAATATGCTGAAACATGTTCAACAGCAATTGGATTTTCACCAACCTCATCATGTAAACGATTGAGTGATCGTCGAGTAAGTGGATTAAAACCCTCATCAATACAGGGTTGACTCGGATTTGCTGTAGCGAAGTCAGCGTCCTTATTCTCTAGAAGTTTTTCCACGAGCGTATCTATCATGTAAGGGTCTACCAAAGGTGCATCACCGGTTATCCGAACTACTATTTCTGCTTCAGTTACTTTAGCTGCACAATAATAGCGCTTCAATAAGTTATGTTCAGAGCCACGAAACAGCATTATATTTTGTTCATTGGCCCAAACTTCCAGGGGATCATCTAGGGGGTTGGTTGATATTGCCAAAATCGACTGATCTATGGTTCTTGAAAGAGCAAGTCTATGATAAACGTGCCACAAAAGGGGCTTCCCTGCAATATGCTGCAGCACTTTACCAGGGAGTCTGGTGGACCCCATCCTAGCTTGGACAATGGCTACTACTCTAGGCAAGGTAAACTAAGTTGTGCGAATTAATTTTAGTGGTCTCAAACCATCTGAAGGATCAGCTCTCCATTCACGATCGGGAATTTCTGAAGGGGAGGGTCCAAATTCGCCATTGCCATCAGCTTGAATGCCTGAATTAATATTCGAGATCACTTCGGATATTTGCTCTGGTAGCCAGCAATGACCAGCCGTATACTCTTCACCTGAACCATCCAGATCGAGGTGGAATTCCACAAACTCGGCTCCATACTTGTTAACGGCGCGATAAATAACAGCCGGTGAAACAGTGTGATCACTATAACCAATTTCAATCCTAAGATTGTCAACAGTTTGGTATTTCCTACAAATATCATACAAAGACCTCATAGAGGCGAGATTTGCATCAGCAACTGGAGTAGGATAGGCGCTATTGCAGTGCAAAATAGTTATCTTTTCACACTGCGCTTTTACAAGAGAGTCTAAAGCAATTGATACTTCAGGCAGAGTTGCCATACCAGTAGAAAAGACAACTGGCTTTCCTGTTTTTGCACATTTTTCAAGCAAATCTAGCCACAAAAGCTCGTAAGAGGCAATCTTATAGAAGTCCACATATGGTACTAGGACATCTACAGCGGCAAGATAGAAAGGAGTGCAACTAAATGTTAACCCGAGTGAGTGAGCATGTGTTGCGAGTTCTGGTATTAAATCTTCTGAAAGCTCCCATTCACGCCGTTTTCTGTGCACCTCACTATTTGCTAATATCTCGGGTGCAAATAATTCTTCTATTTTAAATAATTGGAATTTTACACCACTACATCCAATATCTTTCGCAACGGCAATAAATTGTTTCATTCGATTAATATCACGGTTGTGATTTGAGGATACTTCAGCTATGAAGTCAACCATTTTCGATCCCGAGTATTCCTTTTAAAGTATCAATGACATATATCTGGTCACTCTTTGAAAGATTTGGATATATTGGCAAAGAAACCTGTTTTGAATAGAATTTTTCAGATACGGGATAATCTCCAGGTCCAAATCCATATTTTTCACGGTAGTAGGGTTGAAGGTGTACTGGGATATAATGAACTTGAAGTATTATCCCAGCTTCCTTCATTTTCTCAAAAAAGAGCTTTCGACTTAATCCATACTTATCGAATTCAATTTGGAGTGGATATAGATGGTAAGAATGAGAAGAATCGGAATTTACACATGGGATTTGGATGTGATCGATGTTACTAAATTTATGATCATACAGACGAGCTATTGATTGCCGTAAACGAACAAACTCGTCCAGCTTTTTTAGCTGACTTGATCCTAGTGCACTCTGTATATCGGTGAGGCGATAATTATACCCCAGTTCCTGCATTTCGTAATACCAGGAGCCCTCATTTTCTTGAAACATCAATGAATCCTTTTTCATACCGTGAGAGCGTAGCGTTCTAATTTTTGTATCAAGATTTTTATTGTTGGTGAAAACTGCACCACCCTCACCGCAAGTGATATGTTTCACAGGATGATAACTTTGAATAACTATATCAGCATTTTCGATAGCATACCCTTTACTCCCTTTATATTCTGCACCCAATGCATGACAATTATCGTTAATTAGCTGCAGTTTATACTGATCAGCTATTCTACGCAATGCTGCCCAATCGCAAGGATTGCCGGCATAATCAACAGCGACTATAGCTTTCACATTGTTGCCCTGAGAAAGTAGCGAAATTATTTTTTGATCTAATTTATCAGGTTCGATATTAAAGGATGTAGCGTTAATATCGACAAAATCGGGTCTCGCTTTTGAATATAAAGCACAGTTTGCGCTTGCTAAAAAGGTTATTGGAGTGGTGAGGATAATATCATCTTCTTTCCACCCTAATGCCAAACCAGCAAGGTGCAATGCTGCCGTACCATTTGAAACTACAGTACAATAATCAGACCCAAAATAATTCTTTAAATCATTTTCAAAAGTTGTAACGTAGGGTCCTTGTGTTAACCAACCCCCCTGCAACACTTCAATTACAGCATCAATATCAAGTTTATCAATCGTTTGTTTGCCATAGGATATCATTTAGAAAGATTTCCTACAATTAACTCCCTCAATTCCACAACTGTTAAAAAATGCTTATTTGATTGACTATTATAGCTCATACCTTCTTCAAATGCCCTACCATTGTTCTCTTTGAGCAGTGTCTCCTTTAAAGCTGGCTTGGTGCTCGGAACAATCACAAAATAATCATCAAACTCTATTGTATTTAGCGAATCCGAGATCGTAATCATTTCTTCGTGCAATTTTTCACCAGCTCGAATACCAATAAATTTAAACGTTGCCTCAGGTGCGATTGCTTCTGCTACATCAGTAATTCTATATGATGGAATCTTAGGTACAAATAATTCGCCGCCGTGCATGCGAACTAAATTATCTAAAACAAACTGAACACCCTCTGTCAGGGTAATGTTAAATCGAGTCATTCTTTTATCCGTAATGGGTAGCTCCCCACTGGATTTCTTCTCCATAAAAAACGGAATTACCGAACCACGACTACCCATAACATTTCCATAGCGCACAACTGAAAATTTAATGTCGTGAGAGCCACGATAATTATTCGCGGTAATAAACAGCTTGTCTGATGTCAACTTGGTTGCACCATACAGGTTGATTGGTGCTGCTGCTTTATCAGTACTGAGCGCGATCACTTTTTTCACTCCAGTATCAAAAGCGGCATCAATAACATTTTGCGCACCCAAAACATTCGTTTTTACTGCCTCAAAAGGATTATATTCTGTAGCAGGAACCTGCTTCAGAGCTGCGGCATGTATTACAATATCAACATTTTCCATTGCTCGCTTCAACCTAGATACATCCCTAACGTCACCAATAAAGTAGCGGATGGGAATAATACCATCGTCAGGTAAATATTGCTGCATTTCAAATTGTTTCAGCTCATCCCGACTATATATGATTAATTTTTTGGGTTTGTAATTCTCCAGCACTATTTCAACAAATTTCTTGCCAAAGGAGCCTGTGCCCCCCGTGATTAAGATTGTTTTATTATTTAGCATTGTTCCCTCAGATACTTCAATTTGACTAACAGGTAATTAATTGGGATAATAATGAAACTGAATGTATTATTTCTGATGATCCCATAGACACAACAACATCTTTTTAAGATTTATAATAATTAGTTCCCACATTATTCCCCAGCTAGGGTTTCACCAAAGCAGACAGGTTCATTAATTGTTTCTATATATTACTCTTCAGACTGGTAATAGTAGTTATAATATGAATAGTAATATGCATATTTGCCGCCAAGACTCTGAATACTCGCTCCATTTAAGATCGCGCCAATAAGAGGTGCCTTTACATTTTTGATTGTATCTAATGCACGATCAACTGCTGACCGTTCAGTTTGACCGGCTTTTACAACTAGAGCTATCGCATCTAACTCCCCAGAAATCATACTGGCATCTGTAACAGCCACTATTGGTGGCGAATCAAAAAGAACCATATCATAGTCTTTTTCCAACATATCTACTAATTTTGACATGGTGTCCGAGCCAAGGAGCTCTGAAGGATTTGGTGGCAAGCCCCCAGCCGTAATAATACTTAAATTTTCAACTTTGGTTTGATGAATAATTGAATGTAAGTTATCAACATCACCAATTAAATATTCTGAAAGGCCTGGCCCCCTTGACTGTCCAAAAACATTATGTTGTACAGGTTTCCGTAGATCCGCATCTACTAATAATGTTCTTTTACGGAGTTGAGCAAAAGCAATAGCTAGATTGGCAGTCGTTGTGGATTTACCTTCACCTGGTTGGGAGCTTGAGATTAATAGGCTCTTTATTTTTTTGTCAATTGTGGAAGCATAGCTAACATTGGTTCTAAGGGAACGATAACTTTCTGAAATGGGCGATTTGGGGTCCTCATAAGTAATAAGTCTACGCTTAAAATCTGTACCTCCTTTCGAAGGAGTTGTCAATTCTTTAACAGAATTCTTTGCATTTGCACCTAACATGTCGGGAATTATCCCGAGGATAGTGAGTCCCTTCCGCTCTAAATGCTCAACTGCTTTAACTGTATTATCTAGGAATTCTCTTATAAATGCAATTCCAACACCAAGCCCCAGGCCAAGAACGAGCCCCAATAACAGATTCATCTTTTTGTTTGGTTTGATTTTATCAGCCACTAATGCTGGATCAAGGATGCGAACCTTGCCCATTTGCCCTGCATCGGTAATTCTCGATTCCTCATATTTTTGTTTCATAGTGATATAAAGGCTTTCATTCAATTTCAAATCTCTTTCAAGACGAGCATATTGAAGGGTCTGTATTGGTAGATTTGTAAGTCTCCCGGACATCTGATCCACTAATTTCTTGTATTCCTCTGCTCTTGACCGAGCAGCATGTACTTCCACTTCCTGCTCAACGATTTTGTTAAATATTTCTTGTGAAGCGGCAAAGGGATCTTCTTCGCTCCAGCCTGAAAGTATCAAAGTTTCAGTAATATTAGTGAGCTTAGACTTCATCTCAGTAATGCGACGATTAAAATCACGAGCCTGTAAAGCTGTTTCATCCCAACCCTCATCCACCATCTGTTGTATTTTTTGGGCTTCCAACTCAGCAATTTTTCCTCGCAACGCCACAATCATTGGGTTGTTGGTATTGGTGATCTCTTCCATAAGAGCGTTTTCGCTGTCTGATAGCTGACTCTTTAAATATTTGACTCTTCCCTGTGCGACCTCGAGTTCAGCTACATTTGTGTAATAAACACTTTCATAAGAAGTTAAATCTTTAAGTAAGAGCTCAGCTGAACCATCCAGCGAATAAATTTGATTTTTAGATTGAAATACCTGGAGTTCGTTTTCTACCACAGCAAGGCGGCGCTCATACTTCGTAATTTGGCTATCTAGAAAGGTCAGGACAAAGTGAAGTTCGCCTCTTCCACCGGCTAAATCCAAGTTCCGATAAATGTCTGACATTCTGTTGGCCAGAAGTATTGCATCTGAAGAATCTGTGGAACTTACAGATATTTTGAGAATGTCTGTATCACGAATAGTTGAAATCCAAGTATGTTTTCTTAGTTGTTCCACGATTTTTATGCGCATTGGGAAATCAAGATCCTCGGGTGCTACTATGGAGTCAGAAGTACTCCCAACCCAGTCCATAAAGTAATCCTGAAGACGATAGCGAACCCTCACATAACGAGTTCCAAATAGCGCGAGTTGTTCTGCGCTTCCATCTTCAATTAATGAGTTCACGACCTGTTCTTGTAAGTTAAAACTTTTAAGTACTTCTGTTTCGTTCTGGAGACGTTGTTGAGATTTGTTCATGCTGAAGTCAAAGACAAAGGAGCTGGGGTCAGTACCACTTTCCTTAATCATTACAACGGTTGTAGCTTGCCAAATAGGTACAGTAGTAAGCGTTATGTATACAGTTAAAATGACTATGATAGAAAAAATCAGAGCTATTGATTTTTGGTAGCTGCGAATAACCCTCCATATCTCTTTAAGATCTATTTCATTTTCAGCTTGTGCCTCTTGGCTATGAATCAAATTTGTATTCGCTTCAAGCATTTGAATTCTCATTCCCATAAGTTCTGGCAACCTTCGAACAACATTTCAGATTATAAGCACTCTCTGAGATTTTTGGAAGGTGGTATACCGTATTTCGAATCTAAACTTTTTTACGCCTGCTAATCTAATCAGGGATGAAGATAGGGCAGGTAATTTTTTGCTAAAATGATTTACATCATATCAAATTATTTGCTCACCTATATCAATCGATACTCGACTTAATCAGAGGGGGACTTAGGGTGACTGAGGAGGACTGAAAATGGCGCAAAGGTTATTGCAATCTTCACTCACCAACGTATAGAAATGTAGCCCACGGTGACTCCGAGCCAGCCGTTTCCAAACCATATAAGTATTGACCATCAGTATCAATGCGCCACTTGTATATCTCATTTGAATCGAGCGCTATAGAATCTGGAATGTACCAAGATTCAGTATGATTAGTGTAGCTCACTGGTGTAAAAATGGATCGAAGAATAAAATCATTATTCTGATCTAAAAGGGTTAGGCAATAATTTTCCATGGCAATACCATAGGCATAGATCCAACTCAAAGATCTGTGAGAGCCCAGAATTTTAGAGATTCCGTTTGGACTCATATGATGAATGGATATCTGTTGAAGTAATAAATACCCAACAGTTTCAGAAAATTCGCTTTGGTTTTTGGCCATATCTTCTGCTTTAAGTTTGTAGAAATACCTAATTCCTTCTACCAAATCTGTATCAATATACTCCAATTCAGAGTTCGGTTCAATTTCCAGTCTAGAGAGTAAGAGGAAATCTCCAAGGCTATCGTAATCAGCAAAGTGCTCAGCTCGGTATATTAAATATGCAACAGTGCCTTCGTCTCGGTTATGCTCCCATTCTAGACTAACACCTCTAATTTCATGTGCATCAATCCCTCGCTCGGGCCAATGTTCAGGAAAGGACTTTTGAACCCAAACTGGGGGTGAAGGCGGGGTTGGGTCTTCGACATCGAAACCACAGGAATGAATAGTTAAGAATGATAAGTTAAAAGTTAAAAGTACAAAGAGCCATGATAGCATTCGAACGAATTTGGGGCCATTGCTTATGGAGTCGCTCTTCATAGTTGGCGATGTGTAGGATTTTGCATGGGAGAAGATAAGAAAAGAGTTCGAAAGTCCAATGTCACAAAGTCGATAGTCGTGGATTCGGCTGTTTCCCATATAGATGGTGATTACTGTGACAGGTCTTTAAGAAAAGGCAGGGCCATATCTTTTGATGAGAGAAGATGCTCTTCTTTTGGTAAAGGCCAGGGGATATTGAGATCAGGATCATGGGGATGAATACCAGCATCTGATTTGTAATCATAGAAATTATCAGTCTTATACGCAAGGACGGCTGTATCGCTAAGGACAATAAATCCATGGGCAAAACCTCGGGGAACGAAATATTGATGGTGATTGTTTGCACTAAGCTCAGTATAACAGAAATGATGAAACGTTTTTGACTCAGGGCGCAAATCGACGGCCACATCCCAAATAGAACCCCGGATAACTCTTAGCAATTTTGCTTGAGCAAATGGTGCTCTCTGGAAGTGTAAACCCCTCAAAACTCCCCTACTCGATTTGGATTCATTGTCCTGGACAAATTTCACACCTGGCAAAAACTCCTCAAAGTCGTTGAGGTTATAACTTTCTTTGAAGTACCCCCGGTCGTCCGCATAGACGGTGGGTTCGATTAGGAGGACGTCGGGGATACGCTGTGGAGTTACTTTGAATTTCATGATTTCCCTTTTTATGAACCGCGGAGTACGCGAAGAACGTTAAGATTTATTTCCGCTTATTGCCAATCAATCACGCTTTGCGCCCTCTGCGCGCTTGGCGGTAAATTGCTTCTTAAAGATTCTCGATATCGGCGATCTGGAGCCCCTGGCGTTTTTCCAGGGTCTGAACAAATTGGGAGGCTTCCAGCATGGAGTCAAAGGTTCCTGTATCCAACCAGGCATAACCGCGCTCCATAATCTGGACCTGTAATGATCCCTGCTCTAGATAGTGCTGATTCACTGATGTGATCTCCAGCTCGCCTCTGGCTGAGGGTTTCACATCTTTAGCAACCTGAACCACTGAATTGGGGTAGAAATAAAGACCTACTACTGCGAAATTGCTTTTCGGATGCTCAGGTTTCTCTTCAATAGAAAGTGCTTTCTGTGATTCATTGAATTCAACCACACCATAACGTTGAGGGTCATCAACATGGTAAGCAAAAACAACTGCCTCTTTTTCCTCAGCCACAATCCTGGTGCTTTCTTGCAGCATTTCAATAAGTCCATGACCAAAAAAGATATTATCTCCAAGAATCATACATACATCTTTATCACCAATAAAATCTTTGCCAAGGATAAATGCCTGAGCCAGACCATCTGGGCTGGGTTGGACTACATAGGAAAATTTTGCATTAAAGCGTGACCCATCCCCCAGTAATTCCTCGAAGCGAGGTAAATCCGAAGGTGTCGAGATGATCAGAATGTCATTTATCCCTGCCAACATTAGAGTTGATAATGGATAGTAAATCATGGGTTTGTTGTAAATTGGCAACAATTGTTTAGAAACCACCCGAGTAATTGGGTATAGTCTACTTCCAGAGCCTCCAGCCAGAATTATCCCCTTCATCATTTTACACCCAATCTTTCCTGCTCATAAATTTGTTTTTGCTGCAAGGCTTTCCACCAGTTCTGGTTTTCGAGGTACCACTCAATGGTTTGTCTGAGACCTGTCTCGAAATTCTGTGAGGGTTCCCAGCTCAAATCATCCCTAATCTTGGATATGTCCATGGCATAACGGACATCATGACCGGGTCGATCAGTAACATAAGTGATCTGTTCACGGTAACTCTTTCCCGACTCAGCGGGTCGAATCTCATCCAGGATGTTGCAAATACTTTCAACCACTCGGAGATTGGTGACCTCCTCTTCCCCACCTACCAGATAGGTTTCACCGAGAGCCCCATTCTGAAAGACTGAATATATCGCATCACAATGGTCTTCAACATGGAGCCAATCTCGGATATTCAGACCATCACCATAAATGGGTAAGGGTTTGCCGGAGATGGCATTAATAACCATGAGGGGAATCAGTTTTTCAGGAAATTGGTAAGGTCCGTAATTGTTTGTGCAATTGGTCAGTACTATGGGGAAGTCAAATGTGCGTCCCCAAGCTCTGACCAGATGATCTGAGCCGGCCTTTGAAGCAGAATAAGGTGAGCTGGGATCGTAGGGGGTGTCAATTCTGAATAATTCTTCTGGACCCAGAGAACCAAAGACCTCATCTGTGGAGACATGTAGAAAGCGGAAGTCTGCTTTCCTTGCGCCATCAAGCGTCTTCCAGTAATTATGCAGCCTATCTAAAAGAATAGCTGTCCCTACTACATTGGTCATGATAAAGGGAATAGGACCATCTATGGACCGATCCACATGGGATTCAGCAGCGAAGTGGATGATACCATCAGGTTGGAAGTCGTCAATCACGGTCTGCACCATGGCGGCATCGGTGATGTCCCCTTCTACAAACTGATATCGGGGATTATCCGCAACTGAGACCAGGTTATCCAGATTTCCTGCGTAGGTGAGTTTATCCAGATTGAGGATATGATTGTCGGTTTCAGCGATTTGCTTCAGGATGAAATTGCTCCCTATAAAGCCCGCTCCACCAGTGATGATAATTTTTTTCAATCGAGAACCCTTCTATTCAATTCAAACATTTTGTAGCTTAAAAATAGTCTAAAGTCGAAGGTCTAAAAGTTAAAAGTCGGTCACTCCTCTATCGTTCCTCTGCTAAACATGATATTGAATTTATAGTTGACAGTTTCGTTCCCTATTTTCTTCACGCCCTGTTCGTTATATTTGGG
>Ga0233437_1001760_pt1 | contig 37017 bp, 45 predicted proteins | sample SI_122_August201_FD_182714 | JGI IMG/M metagenome (GOLD analysis project Ga0233437, IMG submission 182714) | Seawater microbial communities from Saanich Inlet, British Columbia, Canada - SI_122_August2016_200_MG | ecosystem: Environmental > Aquatic > Marine > Inlet | place: Canada: British... | reverse complement strand
TTTTTGCTTTTTTCTTCACGAATTATTCTTCTAACTTCTTCTTCGCTTACAAATTTCATAGGGTTCCAGAGGTTAATATACTTTTCTAAAACCCTTAGCTCCTCTTTCCTCGGAGTATTTTCTAACTCAGTAATCACATGTTTTAGGGTTTCTTTGATTTGAAAGAGAGTATGTTTGATCTCCTTAAGTTCGTCATTTATTGAAGTTATCTCAGAATTACCTTTTTGATACTGAGTAATCATATTCTGGTTAATTATCAGTGCCCGATCACGCAATAAGTTGTATTTACCCTCGAGAGAACGAATTCTAGTATACACATCCATAATCACTGCCTCTGATCCAGAGCCCATTTGTTCGTCTACCATCTTCCGAAAACTATTTTAATTCACTAACTTTAATTCCTCTTAGAGTAATAAAAGTTATGTTAGCATAGCTTAGTGGTAATAATGCTATATAAAAAGAGGTCAAAGCCAGGGGAGTTCAATGTTGAGCAAGAAGGTGCAGAAAGAGTTATGCACGTAAACTATGAAAATTATCCCTATCTTCCTTCGGTAGAAGACGATGCCACAACCATGTCAAAGGTTATTGAGAACCTAACCCAGGCCCTTGCCACCTCAAGAATCATCTTTCATCAAAAGAAAAAATTTGAATATTCCATAACCCAAACAAGAGCACTGGTAGAAATTGCACAAATCTATAATCATTTCATAAAACAGAAAAAACTTCTTTCCAAAGCAGCCCTGGAAGTATTCGGCCCGCTGGAAGACTCAGACCTAAGATTAAAAAACCTACAATATATTATTCTGAACCTACTAAAAACAGATCCAGTCGGAGCCTTTGTTGAAACCGTAAGATTTCTAAGGGAAGAATCAATAAATATTGACAACTACGGAGAAGACTACAAACTTCAGATTCAACCCTATCTAGTAATTCTAGAAGAACTAAAAGCAATGTTAGAAAGAACAAAGATACTTCAAATTTCAAAACAATATCTTCCCGGCTACGAGGTTGGAAGCAGAGCAATATACAAGAGAGTATTCAGACCAGCAATTACTCCAGACTTTATGTACACAAGATATGTTACAACTCCTCCTCTAGATGGAGAAGAAGTAGAATCCTACAAAGCAGGAAAATCAGATGTTCAAATTTATAACATTAAAGAAACAATTAAACCACTTTACCACATAATACCTCCTGAGTTTAAGATTTCAGAAGAAAAACAAGAGCTAATAGATTTAGCAAGAAAAGTATTGGCAGAACACGAACCAAAGGCCGAAGAGTTTATTGATCCCGAAAGAATGAGAGAGAACTTCTTCAACATTGGAAGAGATTTAATTTCAGAATTAGCAGCACACAAGGGAACTGAATTAGCATATTCAGAGTTAAAAGATATGGCAGAGATTCTAGTAAGATATACTGTTGGATTTGGAATGGTAGAATCTTTACTTGATGATCCAGACATACAAGACATCTCTATAAATAGTCCTCCAGGATTAGTTCCAATCTTCGTTGTTCATGCAAAGTATGGAGAATGTATTACAAACATTTCTCCCTCAGTGGAGGACGTAGAAAGCTGGGCCTCAAAATTCAGATTACTTTCAGCAAGGCCATTAGATGAAGCAAATCCAATTCTAGATACTGAATTAAATTTACCAACCGTAAGAGCAAGGGTGGCTATAATATCCAGGCCACTAAGTCCCGAAGGATTAGCATTCTCCATTAGAAGACACAGAGATGATCCATGGACATTACCATTATTCATTAAGAACAAAATGATTTCACCGCTGGCTGCAGGTTTGATAAGTTTCATAATTGATGGAGCAAGAACCATGCTTGTGGCAGGAACAAGGGGATCAGGTAAAACATCCTTACTAGGTTCAATGTTAGTTGAGATAATGAGGAAACACAGAATAATTTCAGTAGAAGATACTCTGGAGCTTCCAACCAAGGCATTGAGAGAACACGGCTACAACATTCAAACCATGAAAGTTAGAAGTGCACTTATGACTGGAGGGACAGAGATCTCAGCTGATGAAGGAATAAGAACCTCTTTGCGTTTAGGTGATTCTGCTTTAATTGTTGGTGAGATTAGAAGTAAAGAAGCACTAGCGCTTTACGAAGCGATGAGGGTCGGAGCCCTAGCAAATGTAGTTGCCGGAACCATACACGGTGATTCTCCTTACGGTGTTTTTGACAGGGTTGTAAATGATTTAAAAGTTCCAAGAACTTCTTTCAAAGCAACAGACATAATTATAATAACAAATCCAATTAAATCTGCAGATGGATTACACAGTGTTAGAAGGGTTACTCAAATAACAGAAATTAGAAAGTTCTGGGAAGAAGACCCACTAAGAGAGGGAGGATTCGTAGACCTAATGAAGTACGATGCAGATACTGATTCTCTTCAACCAACAGACGCATTAATGAATGGAGATTCAGAAATCTTGAAAGCCATTGGTGGAAACATAAAAGAATGGGCTGGAAGTTGGGATGCAATTTGGGAAAACATAGTTCTAAGGGCCCAAATAAAAGAAACAATTGTAAGATATGCCTATGAAAAAGAAATTCCAGAATTAATTGAAGCAAAACACGTAATTCATTTGAATGATGACTTTCACAAAGCAATGGATAGAATAAAATCAAAATATGGATTAACCGACACTAAAAAAGTATTTTTCGAATGGGAAGAAAGCCTTAAAAAGTATATAAAACTAATCTTTAAAAAGTAAAAAAGAGATGGTAGACAAAGATCTGAATTCAATTCTAGCTAAGTATAGAAAGAGAATCGAGAATCATGTAGATACTTCAACCATTGGTGATGAAAAAATAGCCGCAGAGGAATTATTCTCAAAAGAATATAAAACTTTCAAAGATGAAGTATTTTCTTCTAGACAAACAAGATATGAACGTTGGTGTAACCGTGCCGAAAGAATTGTAAAAGTTGCACCAGACCCAAAATTAGAATCAAAGATTAAAGAATCAATTGAAACTGCACACCTATCAATAACACCAACCGGAGCTTCAAGTTTTGCAGCGGTAACTGGTTTCGCTTTTATTTTAATTGGTTTATTTTTAGGACTAATACTTAATATTCCATTAATTTTAGAATTATTTGCTGGAGGGTCCAGCGCAGACATCTCAATCTTCCTCCCATTATTATTTGTGGTTCTTGGTTTAATTGCCACTAAAGTATTGGGTAAGATGCCTATTTTCCTAGCCACAAGATGGAGATTAAAAGCAAGTAACCAAATGGTTCTCTGCATTCTTTATGTTATTATCTACATGCGTCACACATCAAACCTGGAGCACGCAATTAAATTCGCAGCAGAACACATCGGTGCACCATTATCATTAGATCTAAGAAAAATATTCTGGGACATTGAAACAAGAAAGTTTTCCACCATAAAAGAGTCTCTGGATTTTTATTTAAGATCCTGGAGAAAATACAATCTAGAATTTGTAACTGCATTTCATTTGATCGAATCTTCTCTATATGAACCCACAGACTCCAGGAGAATAGAACTACTTGAAAAAGGACTTTCTGTTATGTTGGATGGTACCTATGAAAAGATGCTCCACTATGCTCAGGATCTTAAGTCTCCAATTACAACCCTTCACATGCTGGGAGTTATCTTACCAATTCTAGGTTTAGTTATCTTTCCACTTATTGGTTCATTCATGGGTGGATCAATCCAATGGTACCACCTAGGTTTCCTATACAACATCATACTTCCAATACTTGTTTTCTCATTGGGAATGAATGTCCTATCCAAAAGGCCCACAGGCTATCAAGAATCCCAGGCCACCAAGGCAATATTTAAGAAAGTATACAAACCAATCGGAGCAGCAGTAATCATTGCAGTAATATTTGCAGTCATAGGTTTCTTCCCATTAATAGCAGCCCAAGTAAGTCCAGTGGGAACAGATGTTAGCATAAACATCGCCGGCGCAGAACTTGAGTTCCTAGGATATAGAGAGGGAGCAGATGGAAACCAATACGGACCCTTTGGATTGGGAGCATTGCTTCTGAGTTTTGCAATCCCACTAGGTTTAGCATTATCCATCGGATATTATTTCAAAACCAAAACAAAAAAACTAATTGGCATTAGAGAAGAAACAAAAGCACTAGAGAAAGAATTCTCCAGCGGATTATTCCAACTTGGAAATAGAATTGGAGATGGAGTGCCTTCCGAAGTTGCATTTAGTAAAGTTGCAGATACCATGACTGGATCACCCACCGGAAAGTTCTTCAGATTAGTTGATATAAACATTAGAAATTTAGGAATGGGATTAAAGGAGGCAATCTTCAACACAAAAACCGGAGCAATACTTGCTTTCCCTTCACCACTGGTAGAAAGTTCAATGGAGGTATTATTAGAATCTTCTAAGAAAGGACCAAAGGTAACCTCAAATTCATTACTAAGCATCGCAAACTATGTTGAAAAAATACACAGAGTAGATGAGAGACTAAGAGATCTACTTTCAGAAGTTGTATCTTCAATGAAAGCCCAGGTTAATTTCCTAACTCCCGTAATTGCAGGAATTGTAATCGGAGTTTCATCCATGGTTGTGGCCATAATTGTAAATCTTAATACAACCTTTTCCTCCCAGTCAGATCTATCCGGAGGGGGTGGAATGGACGACATGTCCAGCGGTCTGATGAATGTGGCAGACATATTCAAGATAGAGGGAGTTATCCCAGGATATTTCTTCCAGATAGTTGTGGGAGTTTACCTGGTGGAGATCTCAATAATATTAACAATATTACAAAACAGCATTGAAAATGCTTCAGATAGTTTCATGGCAGAGTACTCATTAAGCAAGGCAGTAATGCGTTCAACAATACTCTATACAATAATTGGGGTTGTAGTAATTGTGCTATTCAACATAATGGCCCAAGCCTTCCTAACAACAACTCCATGATTTTAAACAAAACACTTATAAGTTAAATTAGGGAAAACACATTATGAAAAAAAGAGGAATGAAAATGCTAACAAGTGCATTGGTGGGAATGATTCTACTCCTTGTTTTAGCTTTTCTTTTCTGGATGGCAATAAGTGATAAACTCACTATGTTAGGAATATGAATTCAAAAGGACAGCTAACAAACAAAATGGGAAACCTAATTTTAGTAGCCCTTGTTCTAGGGGTTTTATTGATTGTTTTCTTTCTGTACTTAAAACCAACATTTGAAGATAGTGGAAACATAGAGTCTGTAAAAATTTGGGTTGATACAAACGCAGGAATGCAAAAGTATACTAAGGGATTGGTCTCAACCTCCCCAAGACCACCAATAGCAGAGTTATCTGATCCATTTGTAATAGATAGTGTTGAGGAATTAAACAGTCAGGAAACAAAAAGAGAAATTGCAGACAGAGTTTATGATTGTGGTAATGCCTTCCATTTTGCAGATCCAGAGAAGGACTTCATGGCACCATTGAAGGTGGCTAAAGATGGTTATGTATTCTGTTATACTTGCAGCAAGATCGAGTTTAGCCAGGGAGTAAAAGACACAGGCACAGACATGAAAGGGTTAGTGGAGTTTATGAAAACAAACAGCCCATATCCAAGTGGACAAATAACTTACACTCAAAAAATAAATGCAATGAATCCAAGACTATTCTCAGAGGCAGTAACACCCACAGAAGATGTAATAACTACTGATCAGAACAAATACATAATGTTCATTGGAACCCACAACATAGACCATCAAAAAGCAGGATGTTTAATTCAGAGGGAGATAGGACAATTTACAGGAGATACCCTTGCGGGTGCAATCACCGCAGGAATAAATATCCTTGGCTCACCAAATAAATATTGGCAAGCCTTCCTAAGTCAATCCAAATACAATGGGATGATCATGATTGCATCTCCAGACAAAGTAGATGGACTTTGTAATTATCATAAATTAAAAGACACAGACATAATAAATGATTGTGCAGATAATATGCGAGCAGGATATAGTGTGCAAGATATTTCAGACGCATACGGGATGGCAGTATGAAATCAAGAAAAGGAGAAATAACCTGGGATCAAATTGTAAAATTAATCCTAGTGGTTGTTGCAGTATTAGTAATAGGATTAATAATCTTTGCAAGCTCAGATAAGTCCACCTCAGTTATAGGATCAATCGGGAGGATGTTAAGATTCGGTTAAACAAAAAAGGATTTCATATTTCTTTTACCATGGTGATTGCAGGGCTTCTTGCATTGGTAGCGATTCTCGCAGGCCTAGTTGCAGCAGGATACATCCCCTCATTAGCAGAAGGAGTTTTAAAACTTAATCCCTTTGAAGAAGAAACTGCCCAGTCAAGAACAACAGTAAGAGCAGGAGTTGAAGGTTTCTTTAGAGAATACTCAGAATGTAAACTAAGTGCAGAAACCAATTGTAGGTGTGATATATCAATACCAAATATCCCCTCAACATATCAATTAAAATTAGTAAACCAAGGAGGGAACACTCTTTTCGGATTATACCGGACTTCTGATGGTGAACAATTAGAAATTAAAGAAGGAGAACAATTTGTAGTTCAAAATGATCTAACAAGAATTCCTTCAGATCCAGATGATGATGCCATAAATACAGATACAAACAAAATAGAAACCTCTCTTTTTATTCCCTCCGGATTATTAACATTAACTGGAAAAATTATGCAAGGAGACTCGGTATCTTCATCCCTAGAGGTTAGAGCAAACAGAGGATCCTATGGGCTCCTTGGGATTTACAAGATAAATCAAAAGGACACATTATTCATTAATGAGCCAACTTCCAGATGGTATAATCCCACCACCTGGGGAAGCGGGGCACAAATAGATAAATCCCAATTATTCTACAACCTTCCTGAATGTAAGACCACAGATTTGGCAAAGATAAGACTTGCAAAGGAAAAACTGGACCTATTCAATCAAAATTATTTACTTTGTCTAGACAGCGGGAGATGCGATTCCTTCCTATTTGATCTTAAGGGAGTTGAAGAAATCTCAGTGGCAAGAGAAAGCACAAACACAAAAATTACTGCAATTGATCCAACCCAGAAAGCAAAACCAGAATCAAAAATGTTCATATTTGAAAATTCAGTAGTTCTAAATCCAAATACTCAGGCTGCATCATTATTAAAATACAATATGTGTCTAAAATATATTAATAATAAATGGGTCACAACCCCTGGAAATCCAGATTGCCCAACAGATATTTCTAAATATTCCCAAATCCCACTGAAGAAATGGCTCCAAGGGTATTTTAATTATTTTTGGAAGGGATTAGATGGAAAAGATTATTATGGGGGGATTTTTTCTGGCTTAGAAAGTGTAGAAAACAGAAAGTCAATACAATTACAGACACACAACATACCAATTTCACAACAAGGAATAAAAGAGTCCTACTCACTTAAATTGGAAAGTTCCGAATGTGTTGCATGTGAAACCCAACAAGGGGGAACTGGCTGGTTCTATGATTATTATGGGGACAAAGCCAAATTTTTCCTGAAGGCACAAGAAGGATTGATGCCCCACACAACAAATCAAGAATCTGCTCTTGAATTAAATTTGAAAGGAACAGATCAGAAAGCACTATGCGAGATTAAAGATCTAGCAACCGGAGCCTATTTCATACTAGATAATCTCGGAGATATTTCCAAATTTGAAAAAGAGGAAACACATTATCTAGAATTATTCGACAGAACCAAGATCTCTCAAAAAGGGTGGAACATTCCAGACACAGTATCTCTCTGCTATTATGATTACACAAACGGAGTGGTTCCCCAAGACATACAGGATAAGATTCAGGCAGAATTAACTCTGATCCATCAGACCCTTAATCAAAACATTTAAATATTGGATAATCGGTATTCAGAGTAGGTGATATTAATATGATCAAAACAAACAAAGGTCAAGGTCTTTCTATGAACACAGTTATCATAGGTATTATAGTCTTAGTTGTACTTATTGTGCTTATCGCTTTCTTCACAGGTGGAACAGGCACAGTAGTAGACAAAATCAAAAGCATCTTTGGTGCGACCACAAAAGGTCAAGATACAGCAATTGCATTACAAGCATGTGATAATTATTGCGACCAAGCTTCAGAATTAAAGGATTCTCAAGGACCCCAGTATGTAAAGGAATCTCCCTTCTGTACTTCTGTTTTTGATTTAGACTATGCTCCTGTTGATGGAAATGTCGATAAAGATCCTGGAGGAAAAAGGATAAGGTATGTTTGTGATTCTTCAAACTATAATCAGCAGAGAATAACAAGTTCTGATCAGACCTTGGGGGTAATAGCTTCTCTAAATAAAAAATGTGGAGCAATAGCACAAATGTGCTAAATTTTTCTTTTTTAATATGAAAAAAAAAGGTTCATCTCTTTCAATGGAAGTAGTCATTGTTGGAATTATTGTTTTAGTAGTTCTTATTGTAATCATTTTATTCGCTACCGGAACCTTTGATTCTCTTTTTGGCACATTAACTAATCAAGGCGGACAAGCAGCAGACCTTCTAAACGGAACATTAATTTCTCCTAAATAACAAAATATAAAAGCACAAACATACAGTTTTCATCTTAATGATAGTATCAAAAAAAGGTGATGCAGAGACCAGGCCAATATTATTTTCTGGAGAGATGATAATTGGTGCAATACTAGTCATAATACTTTTTACAACAATGACTATTTTTCCCCAAACATTATTTGCTTCGGAGCAGTGTACCAACCAAGCAGAGTGGTCAAAGTTTGCAGAATCATTGCAAGCACTAGACCATAATAATAAATTAGAATCAGAAGTTCTATTTCACAACGGAGAGAACCCAACAGATTGTAAACTGGTTGCATTTAGTGAAAAAAGAAGAGATAATCAGAACATAGAAACATTCTACAAGGGAACATTAGTGCCCCAAGATACCACAACTGTTTGTTTATGCAAGATGGATAACCTAGTTTGTAACGCAGAGAACTGCTATGCTTTTGAGACAATAAAAGAGATACTTGAACCGACCCAAACTCAATTTTCCACAGTGGGACTATCAGGATATCTTCCACTAAAGATGAGAAGAGATGCAGATGTTTTAATTATCGATTTACCTTTGGATGATCTAATGGTGAAGACAATTTCCTACACTTCAAAACCAGAATTATCTTTACTTGATCAAGGAATAATCAATAACCTAGATTTAGACCTTACATTCTTCCACGGTCAGATTCCAGGTTTCATGCCAATAGTTGAAAAACAATCAAATGCAATCTCCCCTTCAGCAATTCCAAAGGCAGGAAATTTTCCAATCTTATTTAATCTTGAATTGGGTTCAACCCTAAACTCAGAATCCTACTCAATAGAACAATTCAAAACAAACGCAAGAAAGATTCCAACCTCTTTAATCAGAGGATCAAAATTTAGAATTACAATTCCAGCCACAGACAAATCCACAGTAAGCACGAATGAGTTTAGATTCTACTACAACACTGGAACCTGGCAGAACACACCATTAACATGTGAGGGCACAGACGATCTAATTTGCACAGCAGAAACTGTTGGCTTTGGAAAAGAGTTCGCGATATCTATCTAAAATGGGCGCTGAAGAAACAATAGGCTATAAGATAATTGACTATGTATTTGCGGCATTAGTATTGGTCGCCATAGTGACTGCCATATCAATAATTTTTTCTTCAGAGGTACATGACCAACTAGCAGCCTCCCGAGAAATTGCACTAATGAGAGATACTTCTCTAATGGCACCCTACCAATTATCAAATGCTTCTTTCTCAATAAATGAAGAATATCTATTAAAATTGGATGAACAAAATAAAAAAATTACAGTGGTAAGAGAAGACAAATCAATAAGTCAAGAGATCAATGGAAATTCATTAGCAAGTAAAACAGAAATAATTATTCCTCCAAGACCAAACGATATTCAAATAATGCAAAAAGGATGGTACCGAATAAATGTCAATGTCTAAGAAAGGTTCAGCATTGGATGCAATGAGAATGTTTACGAACATAGTGCTAGTTTCATTGATAATTGCTTTCATTGCAGTGGTTGTATTCTGGCATTTAGATGAAACCATAGAACCAGGAAACCTTCAACAACAAAACCTATTCCAAACCGCAATCTACCAATGTCTAGCCTATGAAGACTCTCTGGGAATTCACCCCGGACAGATTGATCCAGACAAGATAAACGACGGAAGATTACAATCCTGCATTAATTTACCAAAATCAGGCTATAAGATATCATTAAAAGATTTAGATGGAAACACATTAAAGAAATCTGTTTATAGAAATGGTGGAAATTACGATGAGGATAAATTTATTTTCTGTACAGCCATAGACGGATACATCTGCGGATTATTTAAGCAACCAATAACTTACAAACAAGGAAACGATTTTCTCCCAGGAGTAATTGAGATGGAGGTTATTTCAATTGAATAGTAAAAAAGGATCTAGCTATGATTGGGTAATTTACGGACCTTTTGCTACAATCGCAATTTTATTCTTAATCTTTCTAGGTTCGATGATCTTCTTTGTATTCGGCCAAGCAGATCAGCAACAGATAACTCTAGAAGAACAAAACTTTCCAGATCAATCTCTAACCAATTTAATGAACTTTCAAATCGGAGAGCAAAAATTAGATGATTCAATAATCTCTCTTTTCTATGAACATCAAGATCTAGTAATAAAAAACATCTGTGATGCCAGGGAAGAGTTATCCGCCTGTGCAGCAACCTCTCAAAATACAAGAACAAATACATTTATCTCTAACTTCACAGACATAATGCAAAGAGTTTATGGTCCAGATACAGAATGGATTCTAGGAATCTTCGAACAGCAGGATGCCCAGACCAAACATAAAAGACCAAGTCTGTTCTTGAAACAAGGAGCAGACAATGTGGATCCACAAAATTTAATCTTAACTGGATTCTCAAAGACAATAAGTGGAGAGACAGTAGAATCAAGAAATTCTCAATTAACAATCCCATTAACCAAAGGCCAAGGGGTAATTGAAATTAAATTAGCCTACATTCCAGTGGACCTAGAGAGGAGGATAAGATGAACAAGAAAGCAGCATTCCAACCATTGATGTTTCTCTTCCTTCTGATAGCCATTGTAGCTCTTGTGGGTGCATTTGCAACAAAAGCCAACATTGCACCAGACCAAGAAGACTTTGTAGGATTCAGATCAAAACTATTACTAGAGACCTACGCTGAAATGGAAAAGATAAAATATTACTCCCAAAAATCTCTTGAGTTCTCTTCCACCGAAGCAATGAAAGTTTTATATGAAAACGGAGGATACACTTCAATAAATAATTGTCAGTTCCTGCCGGAAGATCCTGCAAATAATATTCCTGCCGGAGCAATAATACTAAACACCTGTGAAGATTTAACTCTGGAAGCAAATTTCCTAACTGAAACAAGAGAGATCTTTAATCAAGACTATCAACCAAATTACAGATCTACAAGGCAAGGACACATAGAAAAAAGAGCAGAGTTTAAACAATTAGAAATGTTTGCAAAGTCCAGAGGAGTGAGTTTATTATCAAAAGTTAAGTACACATTCACTAACCAAGAAAAAAGAGCAATGGAAGATTATTCTAATGCTAAACTTATTGAAGCAGAAACAACATCAAAAGAAATAATCTACAAGTTCTCACCATTCAATCTAAGACTTGGAGATGTGCTAAAAGGAAACTACACCCTGGTTGAACCAAAGATATCAGTTGGAAAACCAGATTTTGATCCATTCATAAAATTATATGCTGAAATAAACTTCTGCCACCAATCAGGATTAAATAAACAAGAATGCATAATTTCAATGCAATCTAACTTACCAGTTGCAGCAGTAAAAGAAACAGGAAGTTACCTTTATGTATTAATGCCCATAGAACAAGATAAATCCTATCCGCTAAGGCCAGGTAGAGCATTATTCCAACAGCAATTTCTTAAGGTTGCTTTTGATTTGAATCAAGCATTACCTGCTCTGAATATTGATCAATCAACTAGTCAAACATATACATTATAAGATATAGATTCTAACCTTTTCCTCGTCGATTACTCTCAAATGAATAGAAATACTTTTATAGAATCTAAAATCAAACTTCTTTATGATACAGCAAACCTATGACACAATAGTAAGCAAGATTGTTTCTACTGCAAATATCTCTAAAGAAGAGGTAGAAGCACAGATTAGTAAAAAACTAGATGAGCTAAGTGGCCTGATCTCAAAAGAAGGGGCAGCACACATTATAGCTAATGAACTTAATGTAAAATTATTCGATAACTCACCCAAAGAGCTTAAAATTAAAGATATTCTGCCAGCTCAACAATCAATATCAATTACTGCAAAAATTCTAACAATTTCAGAACCTAGATCCTATGAATCCAAAGGAAGGAAAGGAAGAGTTGCCTCCATGTTTGTTGGCGATGAAACCGGCTCAATGAGGATAACAATCTGGGATGAAAAACTAATTGACTTTATGAAAACTCTTAACGAAGGAGACATTGTAAAAGTAAATAATGCCTATTCAAGATTAAATAATAATTTTAAAGAATTACATTTAGGATCTAAATCTCAGTTGATTGTAAATCCTCCAGGGGTTACCATTGAGGTTAATACCCAAAGAAGTGCAGCTCCTGCTGTGAAGAAAGCAATTAAAGATTTAGTAGAAGGAGAGTTTGCAACATTATCCGCACACATTGTTCAGTTATTCGAGCCAAAATATTACCAAGCTTGTCCTACCTGTAATAAGAAAGTAAATATGGTTGAAGATGCTTATCAATGTGGTGAGCACGGAACAGTTGCGCCTAAACAAGTACCCATTTTAAATTTAGTTCTTGATGATGGAACTGGAAACATTAGGGGAGTTGCATTCAGAGACATTGCAGAGTCAATAATTGGAAAAGAGTTTACAAACTTCGAAGAGGTTAAGAAAAATGTTCTTGGAACTCAATATTCTGTCAAAGGAAAAGTGAATAAGAATCAGATGTTTGATAGGCTAGAGTTTGCGATTAATAATGTTGAAAAAGTTGATCCAGATAAATTACTTGCCGATTTGGAGATGAGTTAATTCTAAATTAATTTTTTACATACTTCTCTCATGAATCCTTCAATCAATTCTATTTTGGGATTACTCTTTGCAAAAACATCTTTACAGGAGATATCTATTTGTCTCCATGAAAAATTCTCTGTTTGTTTCTCTTTTGTATCTTCAGATAAGGCCCCAAACACAACCCCCTTCATTTTTGCCCAAACTATGGCTGAAGCACACATTGGACAGCATTCTTGAGTTGAATAAAGAATACAATCTTTTAAAGAATGAGAATTTAATTTTTTACAGGCTTCACGAATAGCTACAACCTCTGCATGTGCCGTGGGGTCATTTTCAGATATTCTTTTTACTTCTCCCGTAGAAATAATTTGATCGTCTTTAACTATAACTGCTCCAATTGGATACTCTCCATTTTTTGCAGATTCTTTAGCAACTTCTATTGCCTTCATCATAAATTCACGATTTGCTTGCATATGTGTCGAAAGTTTGATTAAATATAAATAGATATCGGTATTAAAAAAATATAAAAAAAGAAAAAAGAAGATTAAATATCTTCCATACCTTTCTCAGTTACATTAAAGATACATTCGCTTTCAGGTAAATTCGGACTATCGATTAACTTACCAACTCTTGTACCTTTCTTACCACGCCTAAGATAGATCCTAAACGCAGAGTTGTGACCAACAATGTTCCCACCAATAGCTTCAGTTGGATCTCCAAAGAAAGTATCTGGTTTTGCCATTACTTGGTTTGTAACATAAACACAAATGTTGTGCACCTGAGCCAATCTAGCCAATGCGTGCATGTGCCGATTAAGTTTCTGTTGTCTATCTGCCAATTGTCCACGACCAGCATACTCTGCTCTAAAGTGTGAAGTCAAACTGTCAACAATAATAACTTTAACATTAAGTTCTCCACTTTTAATAAGGTCTTCAACTTTTGCAACTAACAACATTTGATGATCTGAGTTGTAAGCCCGAGCAACCCTAACTTTTTTAAGAACCTCCGCAGCATCCATGCCACAACCTTCAGCGATTTGTTTAATCCTTTCAGGTCTAAAGGTCCCTTCACCATCTATAAAAACGGAAACACCATCTGCACCACCTTCTTCAACAGGTTTTTGAACCGTAACAGCAAGCACATGGGCCACCTGGGATTTACCAGAACCATAAGTACCATAGCACTCACTTATACTTCCAGTTTCAAATCCACCATCAAGCATCTCATCAAAAGCCTTTGCACCCGTGGTTATCTTAAGAATTTTAGCTCTTCTCTCAAGCAATTGATCTCCACTTTCAAAGCCCATCTCACACAGGTCTCTTGCAGCATTAATTGCTTTTCTAGCAACACTTTCGCCTAGGCCAGCAGCATCAGCCAACTCTCCTGGACTTGAAACAGCCACACTCATTAAATTATCGTAGCCGCCCTCTCTCAATTTTTCCGCAGTTGCAGCACCAATACCTGGTAAATCTTCAATTTTTGGTTCACTCATCGTCTTCATCCTCCTTTGAATCAAAGAATAGGTATTTTTGTGCTTCTTCTAATACTAGAATTAATTTCTGAATATCGTTTCTTCTAAGATTCATAATCTCAGATCTCCACACATCTTCTCCTTTCTTCTTAAAATTTCTACTTACACTTAAAGTCTTGAAGGAAACAGTGCCTCCATTGAACTCTTTTTCGTTTTGCCAGACAGCAGCTTTAATGCCTCCGACTTTCCAATCTTTTATTGGTTGATTTGTCATATTTTATCCTCCTTACCACAAAGGGTAGTTACCTTAAATCCTCGAAGCTTATACTTCATTGAGGGATGAATATGTTTATAGATAATATGAAAAAATTTTTGGGTGTTAAACCCATTAAAATATTGATAATGCCAAACCCTACCAGGATATCTTTTAGGTTCCTCATGACTTTTAATTTCTGAAGAGATATTCCAGTTTTTTTGCAACCAATTTTTGATAATTATATTCTCACCCAAACTAAAACCATTAGTGTGTAAACTGCACCCATTTCCACTGCTATGCTTACTACCATCGTCCATATACCAAAATGCTAAGGCCACCGGACCGATTTTATCTAAAATCTCAGGGGTAATGATCTTAATCTGTTTTGAATAAAATAATTCACGATAATAATTAAGACAAGGATAATTCTTACTCTGAACAAAATATCCAGAAGTGTTATTTCTTCCTGAAAAACTTAAATTTTTAAGAATCTTAGATTTCCAGACAATATAATCTTTCTGTTTAAATCCATGACCTTCCTCAATACGAGAATTTTTTGAGGTTTTAGTCTTACGAATGTGCATGTCTCCCATCATGCTGCCAATTATAACTTGATTCTCATAATCAGTAAGGGAAACTAATTTTCTTTTATCCATCAATCCAAGGCCAAGCCGGCTAGCCATAATTCTAATTGCATTTGGAGAACGACCATTTAGATTCGAGGGCCATTTCCCAAGTCTAAAATCTTCTTCTAAATTTCTAATTTCTTCATTTGTCCATTTCATTTTTTGACTCCTCGAAGAAAGAACTGGCTAAGAACACCCCACCATTTGCTGTTAGCATTTTCTTTCAATGAGATATATTTAGTTTCTTTTTCTTCTATTTAAACCCTGCGTCCCCTTTTGTCGTCTGCATTTAAGACTAGAAAATATATGTTGTACCCGATGCTTTTCCCGAACACCAATCCAAACACAAGCCCCAATTATTATGGCTAAACCTGCATAAAGCCAAAGACCAAGGCCTTTAGCATCATCAGCAATTGAATATCCAGTTATCTTATTTGATGAACCATTAACAACCTCAAAATTAACTTTCAATCCAATACCCTCACCAAGACTCAATTTATTTCCAGTCTCTTTTTTCAACATTACAATCTCTGAATACTTTCCAACCTTTGCAGTTTTAGGAACCTTCAATTCAACTTTGACATCCCTAATTGTATCCCCTTCAATTCTAAAATCACCTAATTTAATCCAGTCTAATGTTCTCTCAACATTTAATGAAACCTCATTTAAATTCTCATTAACCACAATCACCATTGTTTTGTAATCTCTTCCAGGTTCTACTTCGCCAAAATCAATCCTAGCAGGACTAAGACCAATAGCATGAACTCCACTAATTAAAAAAAGAAAAATAAAAAGAAAATTTAACCATTTCATGCAGCAACACCAACAACACTTACACTTCCTTCATAGTTTCCTTTAGAAATTGCCTGTGGTAAGTTCAATTCAAAACCTAGATCAACAACAGCACCACTCTCTAGATCAATGCCGGCCACCTGCAAACCAGTACTCAAGTTACCTTGAACGGTTCCCAGGTTGTAATGTAGACTAGTTATCCCAACCTCTTTACTTCCATCCACAAAGTTAGTTCCAGATAATCCAATATCTACTCCAACATTCCCAATGTTTTGAACAGTTGGTTTAGTTTCAGTACTAAGATCTAAATCTCCCTGAACAGAAACATTGCCTCCTGCATCAACAGCTCCAAAACTTAAATTTGTTGTATCAATACCAATTGCAATCATTTCCAGATATTCAAAACTAGTTGTCAGATTTACACTCTCGCTACCGTCGCTAACAACCACTTCCAAATCCCAATTACCTGCTGCGCTAGAATAATCCATTAGAAAAGTTCCAGTATTGCTATCTAATTCATAACTTTCACCATTAACAAGCACTGAGTAAGTTAGGTTATCTCCATCTGAATCGTTTGCAAAGATTTCAATTCCAACCTCTCTCTGGCCACCAGGCAAAGGCAAGACTTGAACCCCTTCATCTTCCAAGAAATCTTCGATAGTTACATTAATTATTTCTGGCAAGGTATTTGTAATACTAAATCCAACATTAATATCTTCACCAACACCAGTATTGTAACTAAAAGAAACTTCAGCTAGCTCAAAGTCATCAGCATTGTTATTAGTGTCTTGAGTTCTTTGTAGACTAAACCCTTCACTGATCCCAGCAACAGGAGTTCCCTCATACAACCCATCTTCAATCTCAGAAACAACACCCCAACCAACAGCATCAACAATACTTCCATTGTAAACCAAAGCCACACCATCATTTGTGTTCTTGAAAGTTACATCTTCTTTGTAGTCTGCATCTGGCCAACCAGGAACCTGTTTTTCAGTGTCCCAGGCAGTATCAGTTACTAAATAAAACTCTCCAGCCGTAAGTAAATAATCTGGCAAGGTTGCATCTTTATTTGAAGTCTCTGTCTTTAGAGTATAACCAGTTAGATTAATAGATTCACTCCCAGCATTCTTTAGCTGAATAAACTCTCCTCCGGAATCTGATCCTGAAGAATCTACCAAAACCTGATTTATCTCTAAGTCTGCAAATGCGCTTCCAGAAAGAGCAAGCAGCATAGCTATCGCTAATATCCATATTTTCATCTTTTACCTCCTAAGAATAAGAATTAATTAACTTTGAATTTAATAACTCTTTACTAGAAATTCTCGGAAGCTTTACGAAAAACTTTATAACTTATAAAATTATTAAATAAGAAAAGGAGGGAACCTAATGAAAAAAACAATATTCATTTTCGCAATCATTGCCATATTCTTACTCCAGGTTGTTGCAGTATCGGCCACAGCAGAGGAAACTAAGATTGTATGGAAAGATGCGAAAGAAATAAGCAAAGAAAAAAGAAACGAATACAGAGACGTTCAAAAAGAGTTTAGAAAAAATAACTCTGAAGAAAATAGAGAACTTCTAATCGAAGCAGGAAAAGAAACTCTTCACGCTGGATTAAACGAAGCAGAAGCCTGGTTACTTTGGAGAGAAGAGAAGTCAAAAGAAGACACTAAATTCCCAGAGGAACTAAAAGAAGAAATTCAATCATCAATAGATGAGAACCTGGCTAAAATAGAATCCCTAAGGGAAGAAATCGATGCAATCGAAACACAGATCGAATTGGGAGTAACATTTATTGATATGCTTTTCAAATACCGAGAAGTACTATCTGATGTTTCTAAACACACTGGAAACTCTTTGATTTACCTTGCAGAACAAAAGCTGGAGAAATCTACTGAGTTCGAAGAGAAACTAAGAGTCATAGCAGAAGGTTATGAACATGAAGCCGCATTAGAATCTTTAGACAATGTTAAAGAAAGTCTAAATAGCGCTAAAGAACACATTGATGAAGCAGATGAAAAATATGATTCTATTACAGTTCCAGGAAAACCAATTATTACTTTCCACGAAGGGAACAAACATCTAAAAGATGCTAGAAAAAGCCTAATAGATGCACACAAGAATCTTAGAGAAGCCTACAGATTGCTTCTTAACGGAGAATAAAAATGAAAAAAGGAATTTACCTAATCGGAACCTTGCTTATTCTAGCTTTGTTCATTACTGGATGTAGTGTTGATCTAGAGGATGCAAATCTTCCAACAAAAGCGGATTTAGAGAACCTAACAAATCCCCAAGATCCAGCAGAAGATTTAGATAATGATTCTGCTGATGAAGAAATAGATCATGCAAATGGGGAAACAAATTTCTATCCCAATGAGGATGATCTTGAGGGAGTAGGCACCGCTCTTGATGAAATCTCTGAAGAAGATCTTGACGAACTTTTAGAAGGACTTGATGATCTTGAAGTAGAAGATCTTGGAGGACTAGAAGAATAATTTTTTCTTTTTCTTTTTATTCAAACTGATCAAAACGATACTTGAATCTATCTCCAGCACTTCTTGCTAATTCTTTCAACTTCCTCCTAACTCCAACAATTTCTTCTTTCCCCCGGATATAATCCGTAACTGCCCCAATACAATGATTAATTGTATCTGGAGAAATTTGCAATAGGCCCACAGGAAAAAGATGAGAAGAAGGATTTCCAATTGTCTTTCTAACAGTAAAATCAAGATCAAAATGGGCATAACGATTTCCTTCTGAGTCTCTTAAAAAATAAACATCAAGTACATCTAGATCTCTTTCCCTTCTTTCTGCTATTACCATATCATTAAATCACTATAGGCTTGCTTCACTATTTCCTAAAGAATCTCTTTCTGCCAAAGAATAAACTTTTCCTGGTAGTGGGATTGCAACCTCTCCTCTAACAGGCAGACCATTACACCGTTTAGCATATTCCTCAACATAATCTGGTTGAAAACCAACAGTGGTTAGAACTTCATCAAAACCAGTTCTTAAAATTTCAAATTCAAATGCTGCCGATTCCATCCTTAAGTTTGATTGTTTAACTCTTTCTCCAGCAATTTGAGAAACCAGGTGGTATAGCCCGGTTGGACTTATTGGAGTATCATCATTAAATCTCTCTCCAGTTTCAAGATAATGAACAACACCCAAGGCAAGTAATCCATATTTTTGACTACGACACTTTCTAAGTGCCATTCCAACTTCTCTTGCGCTAACATGTTCAGCAGGCATAAAATAATAAGAAAGCCGTTAACTTATAAATATTTATATTCAAGATTATAGCAACCCAAGAACCAGATAAATATCAAGAATTAAAAGAATAATAAAAAGAATCTTCTCAAATAACTTCCCAGTTTTAAAGAATCCTTTAATCTGCAACTTAAGAGGATAGAGGAATTTAACCCCCCCAACAGTAAGGGCATCCCCAATCAAATGAGCCAAGTAACCAACCAAAAAAGCCCAACCAATAAATGAAACCCCAAAGATAAAAGTAATTATCAAAACCACAATTGGAATCCAAATTGAATGGAACAACCCACGGTGACCAAAGATAAATTTAATGATGTGTGAAATTCCCGGCAGCTTTCTTCCAATCTTACTTTTGCTTTCATCAATATCTGGAAAGAATCCAAAGAGCACCACAAGAACTAGAAAAATCCAAGGATGGCTAACTGCAGAAACATCTAAAAATAAGATTCCGCAAAGTAAACTGAATACCAGATGAGTATACCACATCATTTTTTAATAACCTCTCCAAGACGTTCAAACAAATCAGTCTCATGTTTTCTTTTTGAAGAAGTATATCTATTTAATCTTCTAAGGAACTTTTTAACAGTCCTCTCATTTAGCCTAGTATGAAACTCTCCAAGTTTGTGACTCTTAATATAAAGGGCATTAAGAATCTGCTCAAAGTGTCTTTTAATTGGAACACAAAGTATTGGTTTACCAAGGTATCTAGCCTCATTTAACAATCCAAAGCCAGCATTGGTAATTAATCCTCGACAAGAAGCAAGATCTCTAATAAACTCTTTCTCATCATTAAAACCTTTAAACTCAACATTGCCTTCCTGCGAAACTCTTTCATAACCATAAACTCTAAACTTCGCATTAATTTTTTTAAGCATCCTCATCAACCGATCATGATTTCTAGTCGCATCATAAACTAAAATGTGATCTCCTTTTTTCACAATTGAATCTCTAATTTCTTTCCTAACTAAAGCATTAACCCCAAAAACATTTTTCTTCTCTTTCACCTCTTGCTCAGGAAACTTAAGCACAAAAGAATAATCTGCCCTAAGTACCATAAACTTTAGAGCAAACATTAATGAAAAATATGTCCACCAGTATCTGAATGGAACTTTAAACAAACCATGATTCAAGAATAGCTGATTATCTAGTCTTATGAAAGGAACATCTATACTTTTAGCCAAGTGCATGGTCAGGGTCTCAAGATCAGAAACAATAAAGTCTGGATTAAAATCATCTGCAACTTTTTTAAGATCCAAGTATTTAGAATAATTATTGACATTTAATTTGCTCAAGTTTCCAAAAAGAGTTTTCCAATAGATAACATGATTATTTTTAAAAAATACCTGAAGGCCCTCAATGTTGTGAACTCTCTTAACATGATTACTAAGATAGTGATATGCTCGATTACTAGCAAGAACTAGCACCTCATGTTTTTTCTCTAACTCTTTTATTATTCCACTGGATCTAACTGCATGTCCAATTCCAACACTGCAGACACCATAGATAATTCTTGCCATCCCCTACCTATTCAAAGGTTATTTATAAAATCTTCTGAAGAGTTAAGGCCTATACATCTTAGATTGACGGTGCAAGAGCGCAATAGTTAGGGTTCCCTCATCAGAACCATATAACCTATAAAACTCATTTTCTGTTTGGATTATCCCACACTCAAATTTAAGGAACCTAAGGATTGCTTCCCATGCTGGATCTGGGATTGACCATGCAGAAAGATATTCTCCTTTTTTAACATAAGAATTGTGCATCTCGTTGGCAGCTTCAATGTGAGGCATCAAATCTCGAAGGTCTAAAGTAGAGGGAGTAAAATCTAAATGACGATTTAACAATTTAATTGTTCGATCACGAGTTCTTTCAATAGATTCTCCTTCATACATCTATTTAACAAAACGAAGAAAAATTTATAAAACCTTCTGAAGAAAGGTTTAAATAAGAGAATTAACAAAAAGAGAATATGGCAAATACAGACAAACTTAGATCTCTGACAGTGGAGATGATTGATTATACTCACAAACAATACACTAGACTTATTAGTGCAATGGGTCTTGGAGAACAGAATCAAGAGAATGTATTGAGCCTAGTTTCTGGATGGAAAAAAATAGTTACAACCTATGAAAAAAACCTAGAAAATACAGGGAACCCATTAGTTGGAACATTATCTCTGATAGAAGGAAACATTAAAACCACCAAAGAGGTTCTAGATACAATATATAATGAAATTCTAAAATCAGTAGCACAGTCCACATTTATGGTTCAGGCACAGAGAAAAGGATTATATGAGATGATGGAAGCAAATCTAACAATAATTGGACATTATGAGGTGTTTAGACACCAGCTGGTAAAGTCAACAAATGTTGCAGCCTAGAGACCCAAATCTTTATAAATCCACCAAATTCACTGTTTTCTATGAAATCTAAAAAATGCACATCATGCGGTACAGACGTATCAAATGACCCAGGAAATGTAGAATTCAAATGCCCTGGATGTAACAAGACAGAGGTAGTAAGATGCACAAAGTGTAGGAAGATCACCACAAAATACAAATGTAAGGAATGTGGCTTTGAGGGACCTAACTAGAATGGCTTTCGCATTTCTAACATTAAAGGTTATGCCCGAATCTCCAGAAATAAACCTGGATGAACTTTCTAAGAAATTAATTAATTTGATTCAAGAATACACAGAATCCACAAACCCAGAAAACACAAAAGTAGAGTACGAACCAATTGCGTTTGGTTTGAAAGCTACAATTCTAAAATTTGCTGTTGATGAAGCAAAAGGTGGAACAGACAGTCTTGAAGAAAAGATTGCAGCCCTTGAAGAAGTAGCCAATGTTGAAGTTACCGGCATCTCAAGAGCATTAGGTTGAAATTTGATAATATCTTATTTTGGTGTGAGTTTCCCAATGAAATAGATTGGAATCTTATATCTAAAAATCTAGGCAAGAATAAAGTTAGAACCTATGTTGCCTCTAGTTCTGTTAAAGAGTTTGAAAAGTTTAAGAAAGAATCTCCGAAGAATATTATTGTTGAAGGCGCCTGGCCAATCTTACCTAAAGAAAAAGGATATTGGTTTTCTTCATGGACAGACAAGAAAGATATTGATTTCTTAAAAGAATTTAAGGATTATAAAATTAAAGTAGATATAGAACCACCAATACCCGAAAGATTTTCCTACTTTTGGTTGATTAAATACTTGCTAAAGAAATCCCAAAGAAAGATAATTCTTCCCGAGAATGCAATCGAATCAACATTCCCATTTCCAAATTGGATGCTAAGAAGAATTGGTTGGCAGAATAATAAAATAAAGAACTTCATGTATTACTCTTCTTTTGTTCCAAGATGGCTAAAGCCAGTTTATAGATTATACTATAAATCATTCATAAAGAAACATAATTCAAAAGACACTTATTTTGCTATGGGGCTTTTGGATGAGGGGATATTTAAAAACGAACCAACTTACAAAAATAAAGAAGAATTTAAGAGAGACCTAGAATTCTTAAATAAAAACAAAGTAAAGAACATAGTAATTTTCAGACTTGGCTCACTCCAGGACAAAGCAAATTGGATACTGCCTTTATTAAAATAATTAAGCAGCTAAGCTTCTCTGGTGTAACTCATAATCTCTCAATCCTGAAAGAAATTTTCTAAGTTCTAAAACTGCCCAATAAATTTCATTAACATCATATTTGGACTCATTAATCCAATCATTAAATCTATAAACCGAAGGAGCCATTCTTTGATTTAAAATAAAACTAACTTTTTCAAACTGTACTGGAGTATCATCGATAACCCATGCAATAACTGTCCACATATCTTTAGTTAAAGAACCATTTTTATCCACCAAGTTTATTCGAGTATCTGAAGTTATTTTTAAGAATCTTCCGAGGCAATAATAAAAAGATTCAATGTACAACTTATCTTCTTTTGAATTTGCAATCTTGTCCTCCAATGTTTGACGAAAAATCCAACCCCTTGGAAGACCTTTTTTAACCCTTCTATCATCCACAGTTTCATAGACAGCATTCCAATGAAGAATTAAATTGTGAAGTTTAGAATAAATTCCCAAGAGCTTTATTTTATCCTCTTGATTATTTATTCCCTCTCTTAATGGTTCATGATGTTTAAAATGACTTAAAATACCCATAACAGACTTATATTTTGATTATTTATAAACTTTCTCTATTAAGATAAAGAAGAACAATAAACTTTATAACCCAAGGGAACAAAATAAAACCATGACAGAAACACCACAATGTCCATTTTGTATGATCAAAGAAGGAACTTTGCCAACAAGTAAAGTATTCGAAGATGGGGAGTTCATAGGTGCAATGGAGATTAGACCCGCTAATGCAGGACATGTTGTTCTATTCCCAAAAGATCATTTCAAAACATTACAAGATCTGCCTGATGATTTAAGAGATAGATTCTTATCAACAGCAGGAATGATTGCAAAAGCATTAACTCAGATTTCAGAAGGAGTAAATATTCTACTATCTTCAGACCAAGCAGCAGGACAAGCTCTAGAACATATTTCTTTACATATTATCCCAAGATTCAAAGATGATAAAATAGTATTCGCCTGGAATCCAAAGCAAGTTGAAGAGGGACAAATGAAAGAGCTTACAGAGGCAGTAACAAATGCCATTGGAGCAATAAACGTCCCTAAAAAAGTAGAAGTAAAAGAAGTAGCAGAAGAAACAAATACAAATTATGAAGATCTAGAAAAAGAATTAACCAAACCAGAAGAAAGAAAGATTTAGATAAACAAGTAAAGAATATTTCCCCAAATTAAACTAATAACTAATCCTATCAAAAACGCAGGAATAAAAGGCAACCCTTCTTTGACGTGAACTTTTTTAATCTTAAACTTAATCAAGTTAGTAAGATCTTTTTTATCTAACCCAAGACCTTTAGCTTTAATTATAATTTTATTTCCAACCTTAACATCTTCAACCAACCAGTCTCCTTCAACGAGCTCTTTAACACTCTTCCATTTATGCAAGCAACATTTCTCAATAATCTTCATGAATCTAACCAGGAACACCCCAAGTAAAATAAAGACTCCAATTAATACTCCAAGAACCAAGAGCATTGTAGTAACAAAAGCAAAAGCAGAAATTAAAATAATCGCAATTCCAGCAAAGAGACCAAGACCCATATGTAACAAATCAAATTGAGTAGTGTTCTTCTTAACCCCTTTATAATTTACAATTCCCAACACAAGAGAGTAAACAATTCCATAGATTGCACCAGCAAGTAAGATGTTAATGAAGAGAATAGCCAGGAAAGGAACATCAACAACTGCATTGAATATTCCAATATTAAGATAAGAACCAAAGATAGCCCCAAGGCCCATCAATAACTTACAGTCTCCACCACCCCACTGTTTAGTATAGTACATAAGATTGGCAATTATAAAGAAAGCTCCAAAACCAATCAAACCATAAACAAAAAACAGGTAATCCAAAGTAAAAATAGAATATACTGCTCGAACACCAAGACCAATGGCAATTAAACCATAATTAAGAAAATCAGGGATCTCCCGAGTTTTAGTAAAGATATCAAAACCAGTGGCAATGATAACTCCGATTAATCCTGCAACCACAAGTATCCAATCAACAATCATAATGGAAAAAGAACTTTTCTAACTTATAAAACTATTCTAATTTATACCTAAGTAGGGAAGCAATACCTCCAAGACCATCTAATTTGGCTCCGCCCTCATGATCTGCAGAAACAACATGAACCTCACCATTGATTTTTTCAACCATCCGCATTAGATAATCTAAATTACCAAAATTATTTTCATCAAGCAAGGTTTTAATTAAACCACTACTAACAATTAGCTTCTCAACCGCACCAACTTCTGTGGCTTTCTTACACTCAACATAACCATAAACAACCTTTCCATCTTTCCCGATCTCAGATAGAATAGCTTCCACAAGAGATATTTCCTCTTGAACTTTTTCTTCTTTCAATATCTTTTTCAACTCATCTCTTTTAAGAATCTCATTAATCCCAGACTCTCCACCAGAATTACAATTAACAAGAACAACTTTTTTCTGTAAATCTGTGCCAATTTTTTTATACAGTTCATCCTTCCAGAAAGCAGGACTACCAATTACAATTCTCTGAAAAGAATGTTTTTTATCAAAATCTTCCAAATGTTTTTTAATCACAACATAGAAGTCATCAACAGATTTAACTCGCTTATCCTGTTTCTCAACCTCTCCCTCAACACTACCAAGAAAATCATAGCCATAATCCCGAAGCAAAGCAAAACTGCCTTCGCCCCGATCAACAGCACAGATAAGCACATGTTGATTATTATTCTTAGCTGCCTGCTCTAAATGTTTAATCTGATATTGTAAAAATCGTTTCTTCTGAATATCAACCATTGATCCCTCTTCAATGGCCAGAGAGTGATGACTTCCATTGGCAATATCTGCAGGGCCTTCAACAACCTTGCCTAAAACCCGAAGACTTCCAAAGTTCTTATCAAACTCGACTTTACTTGCTTCAATCTTAAGAATCACACTTATTCTTTGCACACTTTTAGACCGATCATCCTTTCCACCTTTATCAATTTTCCTAGTTGTTCTGCCTTTAACCAAATCTCCAGGTGTAATAACATGACTTATGTGCCACAAATCAGAATCGCGATCTACATTAATTCGTACGTATCCCTTGCCATAATCGGATTTTAAGACCTTCATAACCACAGTAAGGTTTATATATTAATAAGGTTAATGGTAGCTGATGAGGACAAAAAAGGGTGAGAACGAAGGACTTTCTGTAGCAATAATTATTGGAACAATTATGGCAATGTTGGTTATTTATGTCATTGTAATCCCCACAGAAGACCGATTAGAACTTCTAAATGAAACTGATTTTATTAACGATGACAGCACAAGTGCAGACCTGATGTCATTACTAAATGCAACACCCGGAGAACTTTCTGCTGATGATGAAACCTTTACAACTCATCAGATGCCAAATATTAATCTTTATGTTAAAGACAAACCTGAGATAGAACCATTAGCAAGCAGACTATCTGTATTCAATTCTTGGTTTTCAGAAGGATCACCAACTTTAAAATTCAATATTTATGATTTAGAGAATATAAAAACCGCAGACCTATTTGTTTCTGTGCTGAGATCCGAAGGAGAACTCGGAATAAAACTTAATGGAAAACTAGTTGAAGAATCTTTCTTCGCTCCAGGAATTCAATCAATTTCATTACCAATTGCTTATCTGGCTGAATCAAATGAGTTAGTTTTTGAAACCAGCACACCACTAACTCCGTGGGGAGATAACACCTACAGGCTTGAGGAAATCGCACTGAAAAAGAAGTTCGAATTAATTAATTCCCAAGAGAATAGAATAATTGATTTAGAACAAACAGAGCTAGACAGCATAAAAGATACAACTCTTGACTTTTTCCAAATCTGTAATCTTGCTCCGGTTAAGTCTTCAACATTAAGAATACTTGTAAATGAGCAGGAAGCACACAGAGGAACCTTACATTGTATAAACACAAGGCAGGAAATCGAAATTCCAGAATCATACTTCCAAGCAGGAGAAAATATATTCACATTCATAGTAGATGGGGGAGACTTCTCAATTACTCAAGTAGAATTAGAGGTTGAATCCAAGATAGGAACCTATCCCACATACTACTTTAAACTAGACTCATCAGAAATTGATGACGTCGAAGACAATGATGCAGACGTAATATTGGATATGATTTTTTCAGATAAGAAAACAAGAAAAGCAACAATACTTGTAAACTCACATAAGATTAAATTGTCAACAGACCAACCTGTTTTCACGAAAGATATTTCTGCTTATGTTAGGGAGGGCACAAACATTCTTAAAATAGTTCCGCAAAATAGAATGGATGTTGCCGCACTTAATGTTAATTTTCAATAGAGAGGTGAATTATGAAACAACCGCCAAAAGTAGGTGAACAATTTCAAAGATATGTAGCACAACCAACAAGAATATCATTTGCTTGGGTAAGATACGTATTTCTCTCTCTAGTAATTTTAATTGTAGTTTTTGGAGTATTAACATTTACTGGACTTTGGATGGATGACGCATCCGAACTTGGTTACTTCGGTTTACTTGCCAACGAGGTTGGAGATTTTTTCTCACCTGTGGCTGAACCAGTTGGAAAAGGGGTTGCAAAACTTTCTGATCTTATGAATTTAGAAACTGCTTTAGATACATACTCTCTAACGTCGGATGTGGAAGAGTTTGAAAACATGGAACATTTAGGAGTGGACATAATAGAATTTGAACAAATAGATGACCAATTAGAAGGGAGACCAGTACAATTACAAGGGTACATTAAAGCCACCGCAATGGAAGACTTCCTAGAACTCTCTGCCTCCTGTGAATTAGATAATGCTGCAAACTATGGCCATCTAACAGTTCCCGCATTCCTCTCAGCAACCGTTGTTTCACCCGAAGGAACCAAAGCAAAATTATACAAGGGAGTAACCGAAGAGATATTCTTTGAGTGTACTTTCCCAGATGGAATAAAGATTGAAAAAAAGGTAAACTCTGCCCAGGCAAAAATAAGAGTTAATTACGAGTATATAACCAAAGCAAAATATACTGCATATTTCATGAATGGAGAAGACCTAGAGGGATATCTTTCAACAGGAAAAGACCCCTTTGAAGAATTTGGGATTAATGACCCACAACTAAATTCAGATAATACTGTAACTTCAAAAACTACACCTGGACCAATGAACTTTGCAGTGGGAATAGAAAAAGTAAGACAGCCCCTAAGAGAAATGAGGCCCTATTCCATTGCAGTAAAGCTAAGCCAGGGCTTTTCAAGGGGATATATAAAAACCCTAGAATATCTACATCTAAAAGTGTCCCCCTATGTTTACATCGCTTCAGACAATGAGTACTCCCAATTTTCTTCTCCAGGCCAAGCAGGATTGGATGCAGACATTTGTGACTTTGAACCAACCGGAGAGCTAGATGATTATGGGTACAAGGTATACAAACTAAAGAGTGATAGGGTGGCATACATAAATCAAGACTGTTCTAAAAAAGAGACAGACTACTGGGGTATAACCGAAGAAGAATGCCTAAACAAGTTCAAATCCACAATAATTGGAAGATGCAAATTCATCCTAACTGAAGACATCCCCCAAGCAACCGGGCCTGCCGCAGACTTCATAACCGCAAAGACAAAGTTCATCCACGAAGTAACAGACACAGAAACTGTTAGGGTGGATAAAATGCCAGATAGAAGCTCAATCTTGGCTTAGCTATTTCTACCCATAGAAAACTTTTTATATCCTCGAAATAGGATTAGTCCAATGAAAAAAGGAGTTTTGATAGTATTATTGGTTTCTATTCTATTTTTTACCTCCGGCTGTGTTGGAGATCTCTTTGCCAGCGAAGGAGAAATCTCTGCAGGAAGGGGAGTAATGATTGAATTTACCAGCGTTCCAGACTCGCTATACCCAGAATACGGATTTGTTGTTGAGGGAAAAGTAACTAATTTTGTCCAATCAGAGGTTAGTGGAGTTGTGTGTATCACAGATTCAATTGGAAATATCCACGGAGGAATCCAAGACATAGAATGTCAACCAATTTACCTACCGTCTGCCTACCACCTATCGGATGAGGCACTTGAACCAGAAGAAGAGGTATTTGCATTTGGCCCATATTCATATAGAACAGTAGATGAAGATTTCTCATCCACCACAAACGTGGCAATAAAATTCAATTATGAAGTAGAAACAACCGCAAGCACAATTGTTTGCATCCCTTCACCGTTGGCAGAAACATCTGGACTTCCTTGTAAAATTTCAGAAACCCTAAGGGGGGTTAAACAACCTGAGATGCCCTTGGAAGTTGTTGAGATAGAAAAAGAAATTCTTCCAGCCGGAGAAGGCGCAGTTAAAGTTGTACTGAGAATTTATGTTAAAAAAGAAGAAGATGGAAGTTTAATCTCATTAGATGAGCTTAATTCCGCAGTGCCAAGAAAAGATGATGCAGTTGACTTTGCAATTTGGCTAGATAAACAAGCAATGACCTGTAAGAATCTAAACAAGGGAAAACTAACCTTTGGAAGTAAAGAAGAAAGAGTTGTACTTTGTACTCAGGACGTGGCAATGGTTCCTGGACAGGACTTCCTAGAAAGTCACGTTCAAATAAAAATGCATTACGGTTTTCAAAAAACAATAAATCAAAATATTGAACTTAAGAAGGAGGTAATTTAAACATGAAAAAAATAATTACAATAGTTGCTTTACTAGCTGTACTATTATTTATTCCTGGATGTGGAGAAGAAACACAATCTCAGTATTCCGGAGGATACATTGGTGGAACAGATGGGTTAAGTATGAACTATGCCACAAACTCTCCTCCAGCAAAAGTTCTTGACAATCAACAAGAGTCATTCTCAATAATTGTTGAATTAGAGAACCTGGGAGAATATACTGTGCAAGCAGGAGAAGTTATTGCCACATTAACAGGAATCAATTATGATTCATATGCCATAACCGAACCAGTTCTGACTAATTTCGCAGCTATTGAAGAAGTAAGTACCACATCCGCAGGTGAGAAGATAGATGGTGGAGTTTCAGCAGACATTGCATATGAGGCTACATTTATGAGCGACCTACCTGTAGATCAAGACCAAAGTATTGTAACAAACATTTGTTACAGATATAAAACTGAAGCAACCTCATCTCTATGTCTAAGAAATGACGTAACTGGAAGAGGAGAAGATTCAGATGTTTGCGCAGTAACTGACGAACTAACCGCAGCCAACTCTGGTGGACCAATCCAAGTAACTGGAATGAATGAAAACAGAGCAGGAAAAAACACCATACTACTAAACCTTAAAATAGAAAATAGTGGTAGTGGAAATGTGTATGCTCCTGAAGGATTAGGTGTGGGAATTTGTTCTGAAACGGGTACAGACCTTAAGGACTACAAAAACAAAGTTCATGTAATGCTAAAACTAGATGACACCTTCCGAGAAGGAATAATCAGTTGTGGTAAATTCATGGGAACAGACTCTGGTTATGTTAACATGGTTGGAGGAGAATCATCAACATTAAGTTGTACAATTGATACTTCAACAATGGCAGCAGCTACATTTAATTCACCAGTCTATGTGTTCTTGGATTACATGTACAAAGAGAGCATTACCCAAGGAATAACAATACAGAACGTATAATTTTATATACTTCTTTTTTCTTTTTCTTTTTATGATTGTTGATTTACATTTACATGGTAGATATTCTCAGGCAACTTCTAAAAACATTAATATTGAAAGTCTAGAAAAGTGGGCAAAGATCAAAGGCATTGATTTACTTGGAACTGGAGATTTTACTCACCCAAAATGGATTGAAGAATTAAAAACTAATCTGACTCCTCAAGATAATGGAATCCTAACTACTAAAAACGGATTTCCCTTTATGCTAACCACCGAACTATCTCTAATTTATTCCCAAGAGGGAAAAGGAAGAAGAGTTCACAATGTCATTACAGCTCCAAATCTAGAAGTTGTTGAACAGATTACCGAATGGTTATTAACAAAAGGAAGAATAGATTATGATGGAAGACCAATCTTTAAAATTCCCTGTCCTGAGTTTGTTGAATCCCTAAGAAAGATATCAAAAGACATAGAGGTTATTCCTGCACATATTTGGACTCCCTGGTTCTCAATGTTCGGAGCCAAATCTGGTTTTGATACAATAAAGGACTGTTTCCTAGATCAAACAAAACATATTCATTCCATCGAGACAGGCCTATCTTCAGACCCTGCGATGAACTGGAGACTAAAACAATTAGATAAGATAAATATGCTATCCTTTTCAGATTCACACTCCTACTGGCCCTGGAGGCTTGGTAGAGAGGCAACAATACTAGATGTAAAGAAAGATTATTCAAGCATGATTAAAGCCATTAGAACCGGAGAGGGATTAGCCGGAACAGTTGAAGTTGATCCAAACTATGGAAAGTATCATTTCACAGGCCACAGAAGTTGTGATGTTTGTGTAGATCCTAAAAAATCAAAAGAACTTAATCATATTTGTCCCAAATGTAACAAGCAAATGACTGTTGGGGTTGCAGAAAGAATAGAAGAGTTAGCAGACCGACCCGAAGGATATGTTCGGCCAAACGCTCCAAAAGTTCATACTCTTTTACCATTACAAGAATTAGTCTGTAATGTCAACGGAATAAAAGGATTAGGTTCTAAGAAAGCATTTGGAATCTTTGATGAATTGATTAAAAACTTTAAATCAGAATATAATATCCTACTGAATGTTCCAGGAGAAGAACTAAACAAAGTTGTTGATCAAAAATTAACTTCAGCAATTCTTGCCAACAGAGAAAATAAAATAGAAGTCAAACCAGGTTACGATGGGGTTTATGGCGAACCACAATTAGCATAGAAATTTTTATCTGCGTGAAAGGGCTCTAATTATTTCCAAAGATTTGCCATACCCGATTTTATCGATCTGAACTCCAAATTCAGCAGCAGCAAAACTAGGAATGCTTTCAACTCTTACCCAGTTGATACCTGCATCTACAATCGAGATTGCTCCGCCATCGGTTAATCCAACCTGTGCAATTCTTCCTTTTTCTCGATCTGAAATCTCAAACACATCTTGTCCATTTGCCGAGGGATCTCTTCGATCGGATAAAGGACCCAGGTATTCAACAGCAAAATCGCCGTAGGGAGAAACTAATCTTCTCTCTGGATCCAAGAATTCAGAAAGAGGGACCAAGATAACACCTGGAACTCTCGCATTTTCTGGATCATACATCCTAAAATATTCTCTGGTCATAAAAATGAAAAATAGATCTGGTTTATAAATTTAATTAAGTACTGAGAAATTTTAGAATATTTATTGACAGATTCCAGTGCCTGTTCCGCCACCAACTCTTGCTCCAGATTGAATTCTTTCAGCGGTATCTGCATCAATTTCAGAAACCACTGTATCTTTTGCCGGATCCCAATTTAATTCATGAGCAGTATCAATTCTTAATGTTGCAACGGCTCTGGGTCCGGGTTCTCTTAATCTATAAACTTCTTCACTACGATCATTTTTTCCCACATAACCAGAAGTAGTCAATCCATATGGCACATTAACAGTATTAACAGTTCCATGTCCAATTCTTCCAACTTCAATAATAGATTTACAGCCCTCTGGATTTCTAGAATCCGCCAATTTAAAGTATCTTGTTCCGCTCATAAAAATAGCAAGCCAGAAACACTTATAAGATTAACCAATCACTGAAATTTAGTGTCATTAAGAGAATTAAAGGTCTTTTTTCAATCTTTTCTGTCCGAATAACGCAAGGAAGAATGCAATAATCGCGTAGCCACCAAGTATCGCAGTTTCTTTTATTACACTCATTATTGGAAGTTCAAAAATAATTAATTTTCTAAGAATTGTTTCACCCAATACAAATGGATTAAATGAGGTAAACATTGAAACCATTTTAGGAAGAGTTTCTATTGGCAAGATTAATTCTGAAGCAATGAGGAATATGATGCAAAGACTAACAGATCCAATAATTGCAGTTTCTTCACTCTTGAAAAGATAACCAATAGAAATCCCCAAGAAAATAAAGATACTTGCTAGAATAAAAATTATCGGAAGAACTAAGAGGAGATTATTCATCATGTAACTTGCGAACCCAAAGAAAGCAATTAAGAACAACACAAGAACCTGCACCATCACCAAGATAATCGAACTAAGATATGTGCCAATGGTGAATGTAATTCCCCTGGTAGGAGTTAGATAATTTCTTAGTGCTGCGGGAGATTTTTTCTCTTTGATTGTGGCCACTGTGCCTAGGAGTGCAGAAACAAAAAGAATAGTCATGATAATAATGCTTGGAGTAAGATAATCCAGGTAAGACATTGCATTTTCAAGTGATGCCTCTTCTTGATTTCCAGTAACTGAATGGATGTGGGTTGGAATGGGATCAACAATATCTTTCCCTTTAATTCTTTTAATCATGCCCAGTTTTTGCAGTTTTGGAAGTTGGGTCCTAACTCTCCCCATTTCAATCCTTAATCTATTAACTTTATCTTGGACATCATTAAGGGCAGAGGTGGAACTATAAATAATTCCATCAACAGAATCTGATTTTTGGATCAATGAAATTTTATCTCCCTGTAATTTAGCAATTCCATTGTCAACTGTCGCTAGATTATCTAATAGTTGAGACTCTGTTCCACCACTTAATCCAGCAGAGCCAACAATGGATTTAATCATATCAATTTCATTGCCTAATGCAACAATGTTTGAGGAGTATAATAGATTTTTCTGATTATGAATCTCTTGTCTAATTTTTTCAACCTGTTTCAGAGAGTTATCCACTAAATCTTCAACATCTTCTAACTTATTTTCTGCATCTTCAATTACTTCTTCTTTATCCTCTAACTCATCTGTAAAATAATCTATATTTTCTGCAAGCATATTAACTGTCTGTTCTGTAATCTTAAGATTTAGATTATCAATAATTCCCTTGGCCACATTAATAACTGGCCATACCAATCTAACCTTCGAATAATCTGCATAAAAATAAGTGGCATGTCCAAGGTCTTCATTAATCTCTCTTAACCCAGAGTCCTCCACAACGACATGGAGACAAAGATGGGTGTTTTCTTCTTTAACGTCTGATTTACAGCTTTCAAGAGAAGGATAATCGATGGCCTCAAAACCTCTATCTCTTATTCCCTCTGAAATTTTATTTACAAGTTCCTGACTATCGTCTGTAAATGTTCCAATTTTAACTTCTTTAAGTGAAGTACTAGAAAATATTAGTCCAGCAAGAATTATGATTATTAATGGGGCGACAATGATGATTAGAGATAGGGATTTAGATCCAAATATCTGTCTAAAGTTCTTTTCTACAACAGATAAGATTCTAGACACCATTTTATTGAACTATCTCCCTATAAACCTCTGCAAATGAAAGAGTGTTCATACCAATTTCAAGTAAAGATTCACCATACTTATCCGAAGTGGAGACAATTTTTCCCAGTTGAGTTCTGGGATTTGCACTTTTTGGAAGATACAATATTAAATCTCTTTGAGACATTTCAACTTTCTGAATTAATACTCCATTTCTCTTAAGTGCCTCAAGTAAACTTTTATATTTTCCAGGATATGTTCTTATCTTAACCTCATAATAAGGAGAATATTTATCTCTTATTTCCTTTGGACCACCAACAGTAGCAATCTCCCCATTGCTTATTACTGCAACCTTATTACAAAGACTTTCAAGCTCATTCATAAAATGGGAAGAGATGATAATTGTTTTGCCTGTTTGTTGGATGCGTAAAATTAAGTCTAAGATTTGTTTTCTTAGAAGTGGATCCAAACCACTAAGGGGCTCATCAAGTATTAGAATTGCAGGATTGTGAAGCATAGAGCAAGCAATATTAACTCTACGGTTCATACCCCCAGATAACGATTTTAGTTTTTTATTAGACACTGAAGAAAGGCCCATATCCCCCAGGAGTATTTTACTTCTCTCTTTAATGTCTTTAAGTTTCATCCCATAAAGTTTTCCAAAGTATTTCATATTGGAGAATACGCTTAGATCTGGATAGAGGCTACTATTCTGAGGAACAAAACCAATAATATTTTTCAGAGATTTATCCTCCTCAATATTTTTAGAATTAATAATTACTTGCCCCTTATCTGGAAGATAGATTCCAAGTAAAGTCTTCATTAAAACAGATTTTCCCGCACCCGAAGGACCAACAATACCAAAGAAATCTCCTTTTTCAATAGAAAGACTAATATCGTTAAGGATCTGATTTTGATTGAAAGATTTATTTACCTCTTTTAGTTCAATAAAACTCATGGGATTAATTTCACTTGTTGGTTTTTAAAACCTTCTATCCAATATAACTAATGCTCTCTTTGTGTGCCTTAGAAATCTTTTTAGGTTTGTCTTCATCAAGAACACTAAGCTTTTCAAATCTTTCTTTAAGCTCTTTCTCGATCTCTTTAACCTCTGCATTAAGTTCTTTAATATCCACTTTTAATTTTAATTGAGAATCTAATCTTTTAATTAATGCTTTAGCACCCTGGATACCTAAATGGGTTGGACTTATTTGAGTTTCAGCCAATAAAACAGCACCGTTAAGACCGTGAGCTTTAGCCATACCTAACAATACTCCACTAACCCCCACAATCGGTCCAGCAGCAGCATCTGTTCCTTTCTTCATACCCTTAGTATAATATTTATCAACAGTCTTCTTATCTGTTCCAGTAACATAAACTTTTGGAATCTTAACTGCCTCATCCAAACCAATGCCTCCAAGAGTTAATATTTCTTTAACTTTGAGTTTAGAAAATAATCCAACCAGGTCCTCACATAATTCATAGCAACCTCTCTCTTCAGTTGGTTGAATATCTCCTGTAAGTAAAAGTAAATCTCTTCCGCCAATCTTCTTATGATAGATTTCTAATTTAGGAAGATCAACAGTATTATCCTCATTAACAAAAACACAGTTAGGTAAGTTATATGTGGTAATATCAATAATCTGTTTAGCCTTCAAACTATCAACTAAAAAATCAACAGTAATTTTTGCAACGTTTCCAATGCCAGGCATACCAGAGATAACTAAGGGATTCTTCAATTCAACTTTCTTAAGTCTTTTAACTAAAAATCTACTTTGCATTTTCAACCTTGTATTTTAATCGATACTCTGCATATTTATCCTCTTGACTCCATTTAGCAGGTTTTGGAGACAAAGCCTTTCCACCACAACTACATTTTGGTTTCAAAGTATACTCTTTACATTTAGTACATTGAAGAATTTCAGGCATTCTTGTGGAACTCCCCTTTGCCTTTTTTCTCAATAGCCGCAAGGGATTCTTCTATTGAGGTGTTAAGCCCAGTGGTTGCCTCTTTTTGATCTAAACTTGTAAATTCTATTTTATATTTTGGTGCACCAAGGTATGTAACCTTTCCACCTTTCTTCTCAATATTAGTTAGGATTTTTTTAATTGTATCTACTCCATTTTCTTCGTAGCTTTCAATTTCTAAGATTCCACCAAGGTGAGTTTCTTCGGGTTTAATCTTATCTGTAATATGAACATAAAGGGGCTTTAGAATATTTACTGGAACTCCAATTTCCTTCATAACTTTCTCACCGTTAGAAACGACATCCTGAAAGAAACCGTACATAGATTCATACTCTTCCATAACTTTGAATCCAAACGCCTTGTACATGTCCGGAAGTTTAAGTTTTAACTCTCCTGCAACCATCTCAAGTAATTTTTCTGCCTTCTCTTCCTGTTTAGAATCATTAAGTTTCTCAATCATAGAGTTTTTACCAACCCTTCTTAATGAAAGATCAATATTTCCTGTTCTCTGATTAATGTGTAAAACCTTACAAACAATTCTTTTACCCTCTTTAACATAGTCTCTCAGGTTTCTAATTCTACCTGTTGAAACTTCAGAAATGTGAATCATCCCTTCAACATATTTATAATCTTCAATGGTAACAAATACAGAATGAAAACTTATTTTCTTA
>Ga0233437_1001759_pt1 | contig 37030 bp, 28 predicted proteins | sample SI_122_August201_FD_182714 | JGI IMG/M metagenome (GOLD analysis project Ga0233437, IMG submission 182714) | Seawater microbial communities from Saanich Inlet, British Columbia, Canada - SI_122_August2016_200_MG | ecosystem: Environmental > Aquatic > Marine > Inlet | place: Canada: British... | reverse complement strand
GGCTCCCCTCTGCCAAGTTGAATATCACGTGGAGATAGAAACATGGCGTGACCACCGAGTTGACTCATGCCACTCTCGAAGGAGACACGTGTTCGAGTCGATGATTTTTCGAATATCATCGCCAGTACTTTTCCCGTCAGGGGGGTATGAGTGACCCCTGATTTCAAACGTGTTTTTACATCAATGGCGTGATGCATTAATGCTCTTAATTCGTCACCTGAAAAATCAAGCAAACTGAGAAAGTGTTTTGTGGACATATTATTTATTTGTAAATTGTTTGATTGATTTAACCAGCCTATCTGCTATTTCGCTAGTTTGCTGCTCATTGATAACTAATGGCGGTAACAGTCGGATGACGTTATCAGCGGTCACGTTGATCAACAGTTTATTTTGCAGTGCAATTGTGACCATTTCATGACAGCTTTGTTTCAGTGTAATACCGACTAGCAGGCCAAGATTACGAATTTCAACGACATCATCGTTATCAGACAGCTGCTGTTTTAACGTGTCTACCAGTTGTTGACCACGAGCTTTTGCATTATCAGCCAGTTTTTCATCAGACATGATACTGGTGACGGTAAAAGCCACGTGACTGGCAAAAGGGTTTCCGCCAAATGTAGAACCATGATTGCCCGGTTGAAAAACATCTTTTGCTTTTCCACTGGCCAGGCAGGCACCAACTGGAATTCCATTGCCCAGAGCTTTGGCTAATGTTAAAACATCCGGTTTAATCGATTCGTGTTGAAAAGCAAACATTTTTCCACTTCTGGCCATGCCTGTTTGAATCTCATCCAGCATCATTAACCAGTTGTGTTCATCACACAGTTTGCGAATTTCCTTCAGGTATCCGCTGTCGGGTATGTTGATTCCGCCTTCGCCCTGAACCGGTTCTACCAGAATAGCGACAACGTTTTTGTTATTTTTTGCAATAGCTTTAAGTGCTTTAATATCGTTATAGGGTGCTCTTGTAAAACCAGATACTAGAGGTTCGAAACCGGCCTGAACCTTCCTGTTACCTGTGGCTGACAGAGTAGCCATAGTGCGTCCATGAAAACTGTCCTGCATAACCACGATTTCTGGTTTATCGATATTATTCTGATGACCATACAAACGGGCTAGTTTGATAGCAGCTTCATTGGCTTCGGCCCCTGAATTACTAAAAAACACCTGTTCCATGCCGGATAAATCACACAACAGGTCGGCCAGTTTTGCCTGATTGTCAATATGATAAAGATTGGAAGTGTGCAGGAGTCGACTAGCCTGTTCATTGATGGCTTGAGTGACTGCTGGATGATTATGTCCCAGACTGGTGACTGAAATGCCGCATAATGCGTCCAGATATTGATTGTTATCTTTATCCCAAACGTATATTCCATCACCTTTGTTAAAGCTAACCGGTAACGGTTTATAGGTCGACATCAAATGGTTGCCCATGATTTTTCCCGAAAAAACGGGTTAAGATACTTGGTTTTATAAATTTTTCAAGATTTTTCTGCAGGCAATAAAAAACCCCGCTTAGCGAGGTTTTAAAAACTTGCTGATCGAATATCGGTCAGCGAGGTTATTAAGTTACTTTTAGAAAGGTAGTCCGTGACCCTGACCAATCATTCCAAGTAGCATTGGAATAGATAGCAAAGTGTTGGTACGTGAAGCCATCAGCGCAACAAATTTTGCTTTGGCAATGACTTCAGGGCTGTGCTCTTTGCCATCCAGACCTAGTATTTTCTTCTGGTTTGGCCAAATAAGACCCCAGACGTTTAGCAGCATGATAGTACCCAACCAGGCACCCATACCGATAACGGCATAGCCATCAGCGAAAGTAAATGCAGCTACAAAACCAGAACCTTCAGCAGCATGCATTGCTTCCAGAGCCATAGCACCTGTCAACCAGGTAGCCAGTGCTGCCCAGCGAAACCAGAATAAAGCATTAGGTGCGATGTATTTGTTGATGGCAACTGGACCGGGTCCGCCGCTGTCTTTTTCAGCCAGTGCTTTTCCAACACCGGGAACCTGAATGAAATTGAAGTAATACAGTAAGCCGATCCAGGTAATACCCACGATGACATGCATCCAGACCCAGAATGCCCAAGGATTAATTTTACCGGCAGTGCTGAGTGCAAACATGATGATAAAAGCCAGGACAAAGCCTGCAATAATAGTGCCCAAGATGGACTTTAATGGATTCATTTTAATCTCCCCAGAATAAAAAATTGATGTGTGTTTTGAACGCGGCGAGTATAAGTATGTTCTAATGAATAAGCAATCAATCTCTGTTAAAGTATTGAAATTTAATGAATTACATTATGGTTCGTGAGGATTTATGTGCGGTATATTTGGTGGTCTGAGTCTAGCTGGCAAGGCAATTGATAAATCTGTTGTTGAACGGATGTCGAAACAGGTGGCTCGGCGTGGTCCAGATGATAGGGGTGAGTTTTATGATGGTCCTGTAGTGCTGGGGCATCGACGTTTAGCGATTATTGATTTGTCTGAAAAAGGGCATCAGCCAATGACTGATGTGCAGCAGCATCTTACTATCGTGTTCAACGGTACTATTTATAACTATCCTGAACTGCGCGAATTATTAATGTCTAAAGGCTATCGCTTTCAGTCTCATAGCGATACCGAGGTTATTCTGAATGCTTATGCTCACTGGGGTGAAGACTGTGTAGAAAAATTGCACGGTATGTTTGCTTTTGCCATCTGGGATAATCGGTCACAGAGTTTATTTCTGGCCCGGGATCGAATGGGCATCAAACCGCTGTACTATTTAAAAACTGACCAGTTTTTCTTTTTTGCATCAAACCCTCAGGCACTGTTAAAAACTGGTGTTTGCGATACCTCCATTGACCCTGTCTCTTTGCACCATTTATTTACCTTGCATGCTGTGGTGCCTGCACCGGGAACTCTGTTTAATGGAGTGAAGAAGTGTCCGCCAGCTCACACCATGAAGCTCGATAAAAGCGGTTCTTTAAGCTTTTCAAGGTATTGGCATCTTATTGCTAAACGACCAGAAATGACGAAAACCGATGCCCAGTGGCGTGATGAGATACATCAATCATTGTTACAGGCGGTAAAAAAGCGCCTGGCCATTGCCGATGTACCTGTGGGCGTATTGTTGTCTGGAGGTCTGGATTCCAGTTTACTGGTCGCATTGCTGGCTGAAGCTGGTGTACCGGATATAAAAACCTTCAGTATTGGCTTTGAGGATCAGCCTGAAGAAAAAGGTAATGAGTTCGAATATTCAGACCCGGTTGCAGAAATGTATAAAACCGATCACCACAAGTTTCTGATTCCTAATGCGGAAGTGTTGCAAAGGTTACCAGAAGCGGTAGCCAGTATGGCTGAACCCATGTTTGGACAGGATGCGGTGGCTTTTTATCTATTATCTGAACGGGTATCAAAGTCAGTCAAAGTGGTGCAAAGCGGGCAGGGTGCAGATGAAGTATTTGCCGGGTATTTCTGGTATGGCAAAATGTTAGCCAGTGCTGGTAAACCTCTAGAACGTTTTTCTTCCTGGTATTTTGATCGTGATCATGATGAATATCTGCAAACCATTGATCCGGCCTACCATGTCGATGATGTGACTTCAAAATACGTTAGGGAAGCGCTAAATACTGAACATAGTGATACCTTTATGGATGCTGTATTGCGATTTGATACCACGACTCTGGTGGTCGATGACCCGGTTAAAAGAGTTGATAACATGACCATGGCCTGGGGTCTTGAAGCCCGAGTTCCTTTTCTTGACCACCATCTGGTTGAACTGGCAGCGCAGTGTCCACCTGAACTAAAATTGTTACATCAGGGCAAGGGCATTCTGAAAGAAATCTCACGCGGAATTCTACCGGATGCCGTTATTGATCGTCCGAAAGGTTATTTTCCGATGCCTGCACTTAAATATGTTCGTGGTGATTTTTATGAATTCATGGCTGATGTGCTGAATTCCCAGCAAAGTCGCGAGCGAGGCATCTTCTCACGTTCGTATATTGATAAATTACTGGCCGAACCCGAATCTCATTTTACCCGTTTGAATGGGAGCAAGTTGTGGCATAGCGCATTGCTAGAATTCTGGTTGCAAACACATCTTGATTAAGAAGTCGGAAGTCGGAAGTCGGCAGTCGGCAGTCGGCAGTCGGCAGTCGGCAGTCGGCAGTCGGCAGTCGGCAGTCGGCAGTCGGCAGTCGGCAGAAAATTTTGTTGGCATGTGTTTTGGGCGTCAAGTAAAATTTTGACTTACGACTTACGACTTACGACTTACGACTTACGACTTACGACTTACGACTTACGACTTACGACTTGTAAATTTGTTTTTGTTTCTTATAATACCCGACTAAATTAGTCGGTTATTATTTTTTGAGGTAAATTTGATGGATGTTTTAGAGCGAATTAAAGAGCAGGTTGAGTCTAACCCTATCGTTATTTATATGAAAGGTACTCCCCAGTTACCGCAATGTGGTTTTTCCAGTAGAACAGCTGAAGCACTGAAATCTCTAAATCTGGAATTTGCATACGTTAATGTATTAACTGATCCTGAGATATTTCAGAATTTACCACGTTATGCTGACTGGCCAACATTCCCACAGGTTTATATTGATGGTGAATTAATTGGTGGTTGTGATATTACACTGGAAATGAAAGAGTCCGGTGATCTTGAAAAAATGGCTCAGGAAGCAGTTTCTAAAAAAGCCAGTTAATAATTAAAGCCTGATTGTGAAAGTGCAGTCAGGTTTTTTATTCTTTGACAGCTTTCTAGATAGATTTAAAGTTTTCTTCTGCTGCATGCAGTATTTTTGATATATCCGGTAAAGGGTCGAACTGGTCGCTGTACCAGATAGAAATAGATAATCTCAATTTCTTACCCTGATCTGTAAACTGATTGGTATGTTTTAAAATACTGTTAGTACTTCGTTTAAACATGTCGGTGTTAAACGTTTTTTGGTCTGCATACACCAGGGCGATGGCAAAGGTGCAATCGTCATAACGTACAATTTGGTCCATTGGGCGTAAAACCAGTTTCAATGAATTGGAGATGGTGCGTAATGTTCCTTTACGAATATTACTTATTACGCTGCTGTCTTCCAGGTTTTGTCCTTCTTCTGTATTAACCCGTATCAGGCATAAACCAACTCCACCGCCACGTGTTTTACAATGATCTATCATTGAGGTAAAAGAAATTTCAAGTTGTTTTCGGTTGGCTAAACCGGTGTCAATATCAGTTAAACTTATCTTGTTATGATGTTGAAAATGATTGGTTAAATCACGGTTTTTCTGACGTATCTCATTCTGTAATCGAGCTGCTCTGCCTGTTCCATAAACTCTGGCAGCAAGCTCATACAGATTGGCTGACTTGGAGAGAAAATCATCTACGCCCCTGTCAAATGCAACCACTATGCTGGATGTAGTATCTTCAGCTGTTAGTAGAATGATGCCGGTATAGCGATTATTGTTTTCATCCCAACGTCGGATGAGGTCGGTCATTTCCAGGCCATTCATTTCTGGCATCCAGAAATCAGCGACAATGACGTCGGGTCTTTTCCTGTTTATCAGAAGCATCGCTTCATTAGCCGAATTGGCAGTACGGATATCTTTGTATCCTGCCTTTTTTAGCCCTGATTTGATAACTTCACAACTAAATTGAAGGTCATCAACAATGATTATAGATAGGTCTTCTTTGCGTAACATTTAGAAGGCGGTTTGTTTTTATATGTTTCGATTATAGTCCATGTAGTTCAGATTGCTGTTTATTCTCAAAATAATTTTAATATAAATTGATGGTTAAATTTGTGCTGGTGTAAAAGGCATATCGTTAACGATTTTACAAAATAGTTCAGCAGTCATTTCTGCATCATATATCGCGGAATGGGCTTCGTTGTTATCCCAGCCTAAACCAGCTGCCTGAGCGGAGCGAGATAACACAGTTTGACCATAGGCCAACCCGGATAAAGATACCGTGTCAAAAGTGCTGAATAAATGAAACGGATTTCGTTTAATACCACAGCGTTGGGCTGCAGCATTGATGAATTTCAAATCGAAATTCGCATTATGACCGACCAGGATGGCTCGTTTACAATTATTATCTTTCAGGGCCTGACGTATAGGTTTAAAAATTTTAGGAAGAGCCTGTTTTTCATCGAGCGCCATTCGCAGTGGGTGGTCCGGGTCTATACCGTTGACTTCCATAGATTTAGGTTCGAGGTTAGCTCCTTCAAATGGGGTGACATGACAGGTATGAGTCTCGGTAGTGACTATTTTTCCTTCATCATTAATAACCAGCATGACAGCTGCTATTTGTAACAATGCATCGGTTTGTTCGTTAAATCCGCCTGTTTCTACGTCTACTACAACGGGTAAGAAACCTCTAAAGCGTTTTTCCATGGGAGTTATTTCAGTCATTTTTTTATTATTTATCCAGTATCTTTAATCTATTTACCCAGGGTCCAGCTAATCGTCTGTCCAGCTTTAAAAGGTATTAATGTTTGTTCTGCAAAAGTCAGGCTATCGGGCACTGTCCAGCTTTGCTTTGTTAGAGTGATATTTTCTTTGTTAGCGGGTAAACCATAAAATTCAGGTCCGGCCAGACTCATAAATATTTCAAAATTAGAAAAATCTCCAGCCTGTTCAAAAGCTTCAGCATAAAGTTCTATGGCGGCAAAAGCCGAATAGATTCCTGCACAGCCACAGGCTGATTCTTTGGCATTTTGAGCGTGAGGAGCACTGTCAGTACCCGCAAAAAACTTGCCCGGATGCTGGCTCGCTGCCTTTAATAAGGCGACCCTGTGAAGCTCTCTCTTTACCACCGGAAGACAGTAATTATGTGGATTCATACCACCTTTGAATAAATCATTTCTATTGATTAACAGGTGGTGAGCTGTAATTGTCGCCGCTGTTTTTGAATTTTGTGATATCACGTAATCTACAGCGTCAGATGTTGTAATATGCTCGAAAACAATTCGAAGCTCAGGATATTGTTGCCTGATTTTTGTTAATGTTCTGTCGATGAATACCTTTTCACGGTCGAAAATATCGATGTTATCTGCCGTGGCCTCTCCATGAACCAGTAGTGGTAAATCGTATTTTTGCATGGCTTCAAGAACATGCTGAATTTTATCGATGTGTGTCACACCTGCATCAGAATTGGTGGTTGCACCGGCCGGGTAAAGTTTAGCTGCATGAATATATTGTGATTCAGCTGCAGATTTAATTTCATCGATGGACATGCTGTCTGTGAGATATAGAGTCATCAATGGTTCAAAGTCGTGAGATGAATCAATGGCAGACAATATTCTCTGTCGATAGTTTAAAGCCTGCTTGCAACTGGTAATCGGTGGCACCAGGTTTGGCATAATGATGGCACGTGCAAATTGGGCTGCAGTATCGTTTACCACAGCTTTCATTTGATCATGATCACGCAGGTGCAGATGCCAGTCATCTGGCCTGATAAGGGTTATTTCTTGCATGTAAATTATTAATAGTCTTAATTCTAATGATTAAATTATCTCATGAATAGCTGATAAACTCTAAATTTAACGTATAATACACGCCATTTTTATAGTGGTTTGGAATAGGTATTGTTCCAAACCCGGTTTGTAACCCATCTATCTACTAAAAGGATTTCTCTATACAAAAGCTTATTGTAACCGGATAAGCGCAGGAGAAATTCTTAAGGTAAGTGAAATAAGTGAGATAACAAATGACAGATATTACTGATCCAGATCCACAGGAAACTCAGGAATGGGTTGAGGCTCTTGAGTCGGTGCTCGAAAATGAAGGCACTGAAAGAGCTCATTATTTACTGGAAAAATTAATTGATAAAGCCAGACGCTCCGGTGCGCATTTGCCTTACTCTGCAAATACTGCATATTTAAATACCATTCCTGTAGCACATCAGAAGCCATCTCCCGGAAACCTGGCTATTGAGCATCGAATCCGCTCAGTTATTCGCTGGAATGCTGCTGCCATGGTGGTGCAGGCGAACAGAAAAACCAGTGAACTGGGTGGTCATATCGCCAGTTTCTCATCGGCTGCAACTCTTTACGATATTGGCTTTAATCACTTTTTCAGAGCGCCTACTGAAGAAAATAAAGGGGATATGGTATTTTTTCAGGGTCATTCGGCACCCGGAATTTACTCTCGAGCATTTCTTGAAGGTCGTATCTCTGAAGAACAGTTATTAAGTTTTCGTCAGGAAGCGCTTAACGATAATGGTTTATCTTCTTATCCTCACCCCTGGTTAATGCCTGACTTCTGGCAGTTTCCAACGGTCTCCATGGGCCTTGGGCCATTGATGGCCATCTATCAGGCTCGTTTCGAAAAATACCTGGAAAACAGAGGTTTGATTGAACGACAGAATCGTAAGGTCTGGGCTTTTATGGGTGATGGCGAAATGGATGAGCCGGAATCACTGGGTGCTATTTCCCTGGCGTCCCGAGAAAAGCTGGATAATCTGGTTTTCGTGGTGAACTGTAATTTACAAAGGCTGGATGGTCCGGTTCGAGGCAATGGCAAAATTATCCAGGAACTAGAAGCAGTATTTCGTGGCGCCGGGTGGAATGTCATCAAGGTAATCTGGGGCGGATACTGGGATGCTCTGCTGGATCGGGATAAAGATGGATTGCTACAAAAGCGAATGGAAGAAACTGTCGATGGTGAATATCAGGCTTATAAAGCGCATGGTGGATCCTATACTCGTGAACACTTCTTCGGCAAATATCCTGAATTAAAAGCGATGGTTGCAAATATGTCAGATAAAGATATCTGGCGTTTAAATCGTGGTGGTCATGATCCACATAAAGTGTATGCAGCTTATGCTGAAGCGGTTGCGCACAAGGGACAACCTACAGTTGTTCTTGCCAAAACAGTTAAAGGTTATGGCATGGGTGAAGCAGGTGAAGGACAGAACATAACCCATTCGCAAAAGAAAATGGGTGAAGATGCATTAAAGGCATTCAGAGATCGGTTCAATATTCCTGTGTCAGATGATGAAATAGCCGATGCGCCTTTCTATCGTTTTTCTGAAGACAGTGAAGAAATGAAATACATGCGTCAGCAGCGTGAAGCTTTAGGTGGATATATGCCGGTTCGTAAGGATATGGCCGAACCTCTGAAAATTCCTGAACTGGATGTGTTTGATGCTCTGCTTCAGGATAGTGGTGAGAGAGAATTTTCTACCACCATGGCGTTTGTCAGAATGTTATCTACTCTGACCCGTAATAAAGATATTGGTAAAAATATTGTACCCATCGTGCCCGATGAAGCTCGTACATTTGGTATGGAAGGCATGTTTCGTCAGTTGGGAATTTATTCGCACAGCGGACAGTTGTATAAACCGATGGATGCTGATCAGGTGATGTATTATCGCGAAGATAAAAAAGGTCAGATTCTTGAAGAAGGTATCAATGAAGCCGGAGCGATGTCTTCCTGGATAGCAGCGGGTTCATCTTATTACACGCATGGCGTCAATATGATTCCTTTTTATATCTACTACTCCATGTTCGGTTTTCAACGTATTGGTGATCTGGCCTGGGCTGCGGGTGATATGCAGGTTAGAGGCTTTCTGATCGGTGGAACAGCCGGTAGAACGACACTGGCTGGAGAAGGGTTGCAGCATCAGGATGGTCATAGTTTAATCGTTGCTGGCACTATACCTAACTGCGTCTCTTATGATCCTGCCTTTGCTTATGAAATGGCGGTAATCGTACATGACGGTATGAAACGCATGTATCAGCAACAGGATAATGTGTTCTATTACATCACCGCGATGAATGAAAATTATCATCATCCGGCTATGCCCAAAGATGCGGAAGAGGGCATTCTTAAAGGCATGTATTTGCTAAAAGAAAGCAAAGCGAAAGGATTGAAAGTTCAGTTAATGGGCTCTGGTACTATTTTACGTGAAGTGATGGCTGCTGCAGATTTATTGAAGTCAGATTTTGAAATTGAATCTGATATCTGGAGCATGACCAGTATTAATGAACTGGCCAGAGAAGCCACCGATGTCACTCGCTGGAACCAATTGCACCCCACTAAAAGAGCTAAACAAAGCTACATTGGAAGATTGTTAAGTGGGCGTAAAGGACCTGCAATTATTGCGACCGATTACACACAAACCTATTCTGATCAGATAAGAGCTTTTGTTCCGATGCAATATGTGACTTTGGGTACCGATGGTTTTGGTCGAAGTGATACACGAGCGAATCTCAGAACTTTCTTCGAAGTGAATAAATATTATGTCGTGGTTGCTGCTTTAAAAGCGCTAGCAGATGATGGCGAAATAGATAACAAAGTGGTGCAGCAGGCGATCAAGAAATACAATATTGATGCTGAAAAACCTAATCCACTTAAGGTTTAGCTAGAACTGAAAATATTCACCACGAAGAACACGAAGAACACGAAGAAGGTATGTTTTATTTTAACAATATCAAACTTCGTGCTCTTCGTGAGCTTCGTGGTAAAACTTTTTAAAAATCATGAGAATTTAACTGACTTAAACTTAAGGAGTTAAGTTTTGACGGAGAAAAACGTGGCGAATATTGAAAAAATATTATTACCTGATGTCGGTGACTTTGATGAAATCGAAGTCATTGAAGTGATTATTAGTGTCGGTGATGAAGTCGAAAAAGATGACTCGATAATTACACTTGAATCAGATAAAGCAACCATGGAAATACCGACTTCATTCACTGGCAAGATAAAATCTATCAGTGTCAATGTCGGCGATAGAATTTCAGAAGGAACTGTTATTGCGGAAATTGAAGTTTCTGAAACTGTCACTGACGAAAGCGAAGTAACTTCTCAGCCGGACCTTGAACCAGAACCGCCCGTAGTAGAGAAACCAGCTCCTGAAGTTGTTGCAGCCAGTGCGCCTGAAACGGTGAAATCAGCACAGCTTCCGCCTCCTGTGCCTGTATCAGATTCCGATTCAAATAAGGTTGCTGCACATGCTAGTCCTTCAGTCAGGAAGTTTGCCAGAGAATTAGGTGTGGATATAACCCGGGTGACGGGGTCAGCAAGCAAAGGCAGAATATTAAAAGAAGATGTACAAAATTACGTTAAGTCTTCTTTAGCCCGTTCAGCTCCAGCACCTGCTGCATCGGGTATTCAGGTCAGTGATGCGCCAGTGATTGATTTTAGTAAATTTGGTGATGTTGAAACAAAAGCGTTAAGTCGTATTAAAAAGATTTCAGGTGCTCATTTACACCGAAGCTGGGTTTCTGTTCCGCATGTCACTCAATTTGATGAATCAGATATTACTGAACTTGAAGTATTTAGAAAATCTCTTGCCAAAGAAGCGGAGAGAAAGGGCGTCAGGCTGACTCCACTAGTTTTTATCATGAAAGCTGTTGTGGCTGCATTGCAGCAATTTCCTGACTTTAATGCATCACTGGATGCAAGCGGTGATAACCTTATCTTGAAAAAATATTTCCATATAGGTGTTGCAGTTGATACACCTAACGGACTGATGGTACCTGTCATTCGAGATGTCGATAAAAAAGGTATTTATGAGTTATCTGCCGAGCTTGCTGAAACAGCGGGCAAGGCAAGAGAAGGTAAGTTGATGCCTAAAGATTTACAGGGTGGATGTTTTTCTATTTCCAGTCTTGGTGGAATCGGTGGTACACAGTTTACCCCAATTGTTAATGCACCTGAGGTAGCAATTCTGGGTGTCGCACGTGCCAAGATGCAGCCAGTTTATCAGGATGATGGATCATTTAAGCCAGCACTGATGTTACCGCTGGCATTATCTTATGATCATCGTGTGATCGATGGGGCGCAAGGTGCACGTTTTACTAATTATTTAAGTCAGGTTATAGCTGACATGAGAAGAGTATTATTATAGTGAACCACTTAAAATTGTCTTTTTCTGTGATAGCTGCGTATTCACCGTGCTCAGATCCTCATGTAATACTTATACACTGCGGTCTTGCGCGCGGTTCTTTCTTACTCTCACAAAAAAATCCTAATTTTAAGAGGCACACTAATAATGGCTAAATCTGATTTAATAGTCCCGGACATTGGTGGCTTCGATAACGTAGAAGTTATTGAAGTACATGTAAAGAAAGGCGATAAGTTAGAAAAAGAAGATTCAATAATTACCCTGGAGTCTGATAAGGCGACGATGGATATTCCATCTCCTGTGGCAGGCGCGATCTCTGAGTTGAGTATCAAGGTGGGTGATAAAATTTCTGAAGGTAGCAAACTGGGTGTTATTGATGCATCGGATGCTGTATCAGAGCCTGAAGAAATAGTTGCTCCAACAGAATCGTCTACTCCAGATGTGGCATCGGATGCAGATAAACACTGCGAAGTTCTGGTTTTGGGCGCAGGGCCTGGTGGATACACGGCAGCCTTCCGTGCTGCGGATTTAGGTAAAAAGGTTATTCTCGTTGAGCGTTATGATTCATTGGGTGGCGTTTGTCTAAATGTCGGTTGTATTCCATCAAAAGCTCTTTTGCATACTGCTCAAGTTATTAACGAAGCTGAACATATGTCGAAAAACGGTGTCAGTTTCGGGAAACCTGAAATAGATCTGGACGGTATTAATGGTTTTAAATCTAGGGTTGTGACCAAATTAACCGGTGGGCTTAAGCAGTTAGCTAAACAGCGAAAAGTCGAAGTGGTTTATGGACTGGGTGAATTTGTTACGGATCATCAGATAAAAGTCAGTAAAGAAGGTGTTGATACAGTTATCTCCTTTGATAACTGTATTATTGCTGCAGGCTCCCAGGCTACAGAGATTCCTGTCTTTCCAAATGATGATGATCGTTTAATGGACTCTACAGATGCATTAGAGCTTAAAGATGTTCCTAAAAAACTGCTGATCATTGGCGGTGGAATTATTGGCCTGGAAATGGCGACTGTTTATGATGCGCTGGGTTCAGAAGTCACCGTAGTCGAATTTATGGATTCACTAATTCCTGGTTGTGATAAAGATCTGGTTCGTCCATTGATGAAACGCATTAAATCTAAGTACAAGGATATTTTACTAAGTACTAAAGTGACTGAAATAAAGGCTCAGAAAAATGGGCTTAAAGTGGGTTTTGAAGGTAAAAATGCACCGGATGCTGCCCAGTTATTCGATAGAGTGCTTGTGGCTGTGGGTCGTCGACCTAATGGTCTTAAAATTGGTGCTGAAAATGCTGGTGTCAAAGTTGAGGAGTCCGGGTTTATTCCGGTTGATTCGCAAATGCGTACCAATGTTTCTCATATTTTTGCTATTGGCGATATTGTTGGCCAACCCATGCTGGCGCATAAAGCCACACACGAAGCCAAAGTTGCAGCAGAAGTTATCAGTGGCATGAAATCATTCTTTGAACCTATGACAATTCCATCAGTTGCTTACACCGATCCGGAAGTTGCGTGGATGGGTCTCACAGAGACCGATGCCAAAGCGCAAGGTGTTGAGTATATTAAAGGCGCCTTCCCCTGGGCTGCCAGTGGCCGTGCTCTTGGACTTGACCGTGATGACGGCATGACTAAAGTATTATTCGATAAAGATAGCAAGCGTATATTGGGCGCAGGCATTGTGGGTGTTAATGCGGGTGAATTACTGGCTGAAGCAGTATTAGCGCTTGAAATGGGTGCGGATGCAGAAGATATCGGTCTGACTATTCATGCGCATCCAACATTATCGGAAACCTTCAACTTTGCCGCAGAGATGGCAGAAGGAACTATTACGGATCTTTATATTCCCAAGCGAAAATAATTCAATATCGTTATTAAAATTAGTTTGTAACTATTCAGTGTAGTTACAAAGTCAAAAGATATTCACCACGAAGAGCACGAAGGACACGAAGGTAAATATTTATGGGGTATAAATGTTTACCTTATATCAATGATCGGTTTATCAGCTTTATATTTTCAGTTATTTGATTTTCTTTGAGAGCTTCGTGCTCTTCGTGGTGAAAAAATCTTTTTAAGTAATCGAATTTTGAAACTCGCTGAGTTACATTAGTTTTTCATTTGAAAGTTAGTTTTATCACGAAGAACACGAAGAATATCTGTTTATAAAACACTTCGTGATCTTCGTGTGCTTCGTGGTGCAATCCTTTTATAACTAAATATTCCTTCCAATCAGATTGCTTTTTTGGCTTTTCGTACTATATTCATTCTAAATTGAAGCTAATCGATCTGTTTATCAGGCTGTTTTAGAGCTGCATTTTAAGGTGCTCTAATTCGAAAAAAACCTTGTAAGCCAATAATTTATTCTATACTCTTAAGGTGAAATGTTAAATGACTGCTATAATCAGTCGTATTATAAAGATGAGTTACACAGGGAGACTCATGAAAACCACAATATACCCACAATTAAAGCGGTCTTACCTGCTTACACTGTTTATTGCTTTATCAGGTTCGAGTTTACCTGCTTCAGCTGAAATTGATTTAACCGGTCTTTATTCCGGATTACAGTATTCTTCCAGTGAATTCAAATCTACTAATGGTTCGACAGAGACCGCTAGTAATGGTCATATAAAAGCCAAATTGGGTAAAACCATTAACGAAAATTTATCTGCAGAAGGTCAGTTCGGGATGACAACCAACTCGAATGATAAATTAGGTACATTTACCTATGGCGGTTATCTCAGAGGCAGTAAAGACTATGGCCAGTATAAACCTTATGGGCTTATTGGTTTTAGCGGTTACTATTCTTATGCTGATAATTCGGATAGCCAGTCGGAGACTGGTGGATCACTAGGTGTTGGGCTGGAAATATTTGGCTCTAAAGATATTACCATCACTTTCGAATACCTTCGCTTGATGGATAAGACCATTAATGGAGCTGATGTGACCTTTGATACCTTTGGTGTTGGTTTTACCTACTATTTTACCGAAGATACGTCATACTTTAATAAAAACAGAAATAAAATTAATTCAATCAGATATTAGTTAGGATTAGGAATATTCAATGAAAAAGGCAAATGTTTACTTTATTCCCCTGATATTAACCGGCGCTCTGATGAGTGGGTGTAGTGATGATACCAGCACCGCAGCATCAGTAAATGCAGATGGTACTACTAACACAGGGTCATTAGGTCCTTCGACTCAAACGGGCATAGTGACGCACCGGGATTTTCAGATTTTATACGATGATGCTGCACCTGAAATTATCGATGGTGATGGGGCATATACTCAACTACCTATCATATTAACTATTCGTGCTGATGATATTAATGACCTGATTGTGAGTGGACGAACGGTTAATTTTGCAACTGAATGGGGCACATTTATAGGGGATACGAAAGATTCCTGTGTTTTGGAAGATGGTTTTTGTAATGTGACCTGGATTCCAGGTGATAGTGCTTTTGTACCGGCAAATTGTTTTGTTTCCTTTACGGCCTGGACAGTAGGTGAAGAAAAGTTTGCTGATTTTAATGATAATGGTAAATTTGATGTTGGTGAATCTTATACTGATCTGGAAGAACCTTTTCTGGATATTAATGAGAATGGTGTCTATGATAATCCGGGGTGTAATGATGATGAGGTTTGTGAGGCTATCGATATTGTAAATTTTACTCGTGATACACCGGATACTACTAATGGTATGCATGACCCTGCTGATGGATTATATAATGGTACTTTGTGTGCTAATGTTTCTGGGAATGCAGAATGTAACTCGAGTGCGACTTCAACAATGATTCATACTAGAGACTCATTACCTGTTCGAGCGCCAACAGATCATGATGATGATCCTGCTACTCCTGATGTCAGAGATTGTAGTTAGATCGATTTATCTCAAAAAGATATCATTAATTTAATAGCCCTGAACTTTGTTCAGGGCTTTTTTGTTACAATGATAGCTCAACTGCTGCCACTGATTTTTTATCGATATTAGTTGTACTCAAACAGTTCAAAATACGGCCTGACTCCAGCTTTCCCTGTTCAAGGAATACCGCTTTTACTTTAGCTGAGCGACTGTCTGCCAGTTCCCGCATTTTCTGGTGTATTAGCTTAGGATCAATCTCAATCTTATCCACTTCTACTTCTTCAGCTTTCTTTTCTTCAGAATTAGCACTTTTGTTTTCCGCTTTCTTTTCAGTAGATTTTTTGAGTGCTTCAGCTTCTAGACGTACTATTTCAGCTTTAAGCAATATGCTTTTTATTTCGACCTGGTCTTCCAGTGCACTGATGCCACAGGCTTTAATTTTAAGACCTGGACGATCCTGTAAAACCTTAACGACTTTATCCAGTAACTTTTGCTGGTCAGCTTTAAAAACAAGGCTGTTAGGTTTGAATAAAACAGGGGGTAAAGAAATATGGTTAGCAGCTTTTTTAGCCAGTGAAAATAAAGTGACAAAAGAGCCAAAGGGTTGCAAAGCGTATTTCAGGTATGAAAATGTTGCCGATTTCATTGCTTTACCCATGGCCTTATTGATTATATGTTTTAAGTCAAAATCTGGCTTGTCAATGTTGCCCTTAATAGGAAGCTTCAAATCGATAATATTATTTTTGTCTTTTAATGTTGAAATGGCCAGATCAATGGACATGCCCGAGGCACTGGAAATTTGCTCAGCGGTATCTTTACTGGTTTCTACCACTTCAATTGAATCAATGACTAATTTGACTTCAGAATCTATTTCCCGATTATCTAACTTAACCTTGATAGTTGAGTCGATGACACCACTTTTCATACCGTAACCCATGGTGCTACTGGTATATGGCGTGACAGGTGGCAGGTCAAGTTGTTTGATTTGAGCTGCAAAATGAATGTGATCTGCTGGATTAAATATCTGTCCATCACCTTTGATATCAACAGTTGTGTAATCGCCCTGTTTTAATGCGATATCAAAATTTGCATTCTTCTGTGATGAAATATCATTCACATCAAGTCGGTTTAAATGAATTTTTGTTTTGTAATTTGGTGAAACGCTTAAGTCTGAGAAATCGATATATCCAGGGTTAAGCAGTGTTAGTTCAGCTATTTCAATATTAAGCGGTTTAGGCTGTTCCTGGTTAGGTTGAGCTTCAACATCATCTTCGGGGGGAGGTAGCAGGTTATCTATGGTGGTTAATAATGGTAAAAGTTGAGTCAGTTGTTTCTGTTTGGTAATGGATACCTTGATTTGCGGGCTTGCCAGTCCTATTAGTTTTATCTTAAGATCGGAAGTGTCAGGTTGAAACATAAGGTCCTGAACCTTTATTGAGTTTAAATCTATAAAACGATCATTCTGTTGTATGTTTACCAGTTGCATTTTGTCGATGTTTAACTGCTTGAAACTAATGGACTCCAGGCTTTTTTCCAGATCTTTAACCGATAAGTTTTCAAAAGAAGTAATCAGGTAATCCTGTTTTTTATCTTTTGTCAGATTGTTAATTATTTGCAGGTCACCTTTTACCAAAAGCTCTGCTTTTTCTGAAAACAGTGTATTTCCCTTCCAGCTTATTTTATCAACTGATTGAGATAAATCCTGATAATCCAGTTTCAGACCAGCAACTTGAATAGTGTTTGCAAGTCGAGCTGATATTGAATCTGCCAGGCTGACTTCGAATTCAGATTCCAGACTGATATTTCCCTCTAAATGATCGAGAAACTCGGTATAAAATTTTGCATAGGGGGTAAATTCAAGTGAGCTTAGTGACGCTTTGCCTTTAACTGATTTCACATTATTGAAAAGGTTTAATTCGGCGGATAATTTGAAAGGTGCATTGTTAAGAATTGATTCTACTTCAAGCCCGGTAGTCGATGCTTTGTCCCAGGATTTAATATTAGTCAAAATAATCGAATTGATATGGTTTTGCTGTAAAAAATCAGTTTCTTTATAATCAATATCACTATTCACTAATGAAAACTTACCAACTCCAAATGTAACTGGATTAGTATTTGTATCATCTGCATCAGTACTTTCTTCCGCTGCTGTATCATTCGATGGAATGCTTATACCGTTTATGGATATTTGGCCGTCATCTGTACGTAGAATGGCGGTTTTAATTCCATCGATAAACAGTTCATTTAAAACAAACCGATTGCTCAGGGCATTCAGGCTTTTTACATCAGCCTTTATTTGTTTAATCTTTGCAGGCTGATTTTTATCAGAGGATAGTGCTAACTGCTCGAGTTCTACTATACCGGTAAACAGGTTCAGTAAATTTTGCTGCGGGTCGTTTAGGGTGCTTTGCTTATGTTGTTGAAAATTAGCAAAATTTATATTGGTGATTTGTGTTTTACCATTAATGGTCAGCTTTTTCAGGCGCGATTCTATGCCCTGATAGTTGATATCCAGGTCTTCGAATTGAATATTATTATCTAAATTTGCTGAAATTATATCGGATAGACTGATATCAAATTCAGAGTCCAGCTGGATATTACCCTGTAAAGAATCAATAAACTCGCCATGAAATTTTTGGTAGTGAAAAAAGGCTAATGAACCGAGTGAAGCATTGCCTTTAAAGTGTCTTGTTTCATTAAAAAGAGTTAAATCTACATTTAATTTGAAAGCGGCGGCATTGAGTGCTGCATCTACTTTCAGGTTGGCTATTGAAGTCGCATCCCAGGATTTAATATTGGTTAAATTGAGGGAGTTAATGCTGTTTTTATGGGAAAACCCAGATTCCTGATAATTAATCTTACTATTAATAATCGATAGTTTATTGATTCCAAACTCAAAGGTCGAGGATTCGCGCTCATCGCTCTCATCGCTGACATTGGGTTCATCAGGGCTAGACTCGGAATTAAGAAGTGTTAAACCATTTAGAGCAAAGCTTCCATTCTCTAAAAGTTGAAGATCGACGTTTAAACCGTCAATTTGAATCTCATGTAATACAATTTGACTCGAAACCAGGTCAAGCATATTGATATTTGCTTGCAGGTGCTGAAGTTGTGATGGACTGTAATCACCGGTGGTAATATCCAGCTTTTTAAGCTCAAATGTACCAGTAAACAGGTTCAGGTTTATATCTTCAATACTGGCTTCAGTTGCTCCCTGTTTAATTAATAAGTGAGTGATTCCAAACTGGATGATAAACGGAATGGCAACAAGGAAGAGGGTAAAGGTGAAAGCACTGATGATTGACCTTCTTAGCCAGATCATAATCCAGTAAAGCTGAAACTGTTGTTTGAAGTTATCCATAAGAGTCATCAATGATAAATTTTTAAAATATTACATGGCTATGAATGAAAATGATGTAGCATTAGAAATACGGTAATCCAACATACTTTTAGCCAGAACCTACGACCAAATAATGGTTAGAGTAGTTGGTTTGAACGGTTGATCTACATGGGTTTTCTATATAGCCAATGAATATTATAACTTACTAATATATGAATAATCTATCACTTAATTACACCAGTCAAGGTCAGGGAGAAGCCTTGTTGATCATTCATGGACTGTTTGGATCATCTCGCAACTGGAGGAGTTTAGGTAAACAGTTTGCTCAGTATTATCAGGTGATTTTACTGGATTTGAGGAATCATGGTGATTCTCCTTTTGATCCAGCAATGAGTTATGAACTCATGGTTAAAGATGTAATAGCTCTTATGGATGATCTGGGATTCCAGTCAGCTCACATACTGGGACACAGTATGGGGGGCAAAGTGTCCATGAAGTTAAACCAGTTATACCCTGACAGGGTCAAAAAACTGGTTATTGCTGATATTGCGCCCGTTCCATACCCGCATGATTATGATGAAATAATTGATCCGATACTGGAGCTTAACCTTTCGGGCATTAAAAATCGTAAAGAAGCTGATGATCAACTGAAGAAAGTCATGCCTGATCAACGTATACGCTTGTTTATTTTACAGAACCTTTCTTTTTATGAAGGCAAGCCGAGCTGGAATCTTAACTGGACTGCTGTGAAAAAAAGTATGTCACTATTAACCGGTTTTGAAGATATTAAGGACTGGGAAATAAGTAATCCCAGTTTATTTATCCGGGCAGGGCTTTCTGAATATGTCACTCAGCAAAGCTGTGATTTGATTTTGGAGCATTTTACGGATGCACAAATTAGCACAATTGAAAATGCGGGCCACTGGTTACATGCTGAGCAACCAGACGCTTTTTATAATGCTGTAATAAAATTTATTCAATCCTGAGGTTATAAACTTCTAAAGTTTGTCTACATTTGAACGATATAGGGTTAGAGGAACAACCAATCTATCTATCGTGATATGAACAAACTTATTCTAACTCTAGTTTTACTTACTATTAGCCAGAGCCTGTTGGCATCAACAGACCGTGTTTATATGTCTCCGATGGAGAAATCTAAATGGGTACTGACTGAAGACAATGCTCTGCGCTGTGAAATAGAGCATGTTATTCCACGTTTTGGTAAGGCTGTTTTCTATCAGGAAAGTGGCCGGCAGTTGAAACTGAAAGTGCTGTCTGATCATCACTACAAAAAAAATCTGGATATATCATTTCGTTCGGTTACAGCTAACTGGAAAGGGATTCAAACAGAAGCTAATCTGGCCAGTTTAAAATCATCCGGAACTAACCCACTGGTCAGGGTTACCAGTAATGCTGCTCGTCAGGCCTACTTTGAATTGCAACAGGGTTATCAGCCTAGTTTATTTTTTATCGATGATGATGATGGTTTTAATTCTGTGTCGGTAATTTTATCAACTGTAAATTTTCGTGATATTGAAGATGATTTCGGCGGATGTTTAACTCGCTTACACCCTTATCATTTTGATGACGTGAAAGCTGCAAGAGTCCATTTTGATTTTGATGATGAATTTCCAACTCTGGATGAAGAAGATCGAGCATTAGCTAAAATGCTTAACTATTTAAAACTGGATAAAACTATCAAGAATATACTGGTCACAGGGCATACTGATTATAAAGGGTCCGTTTGTTACAACGAAACACTATCGGCAAGACGCGCCTGGTATATCTATGACTATTTAATCCAGAGTGATATTGACCCTAAAATGTTACAGATAGAATTTAAAGGAGAAAGCTCTCCCCGGGCCAAAGGAAAGGACGATCTTGCAAGAGCCAAAAATCGCCGGGTAGAGGTGATCTTGCAGAAATAAGCTGTTTTCCTGAATAGCTGCTTAAATTGGTCTATAAGTTATAGCTATAGCTATAAATAGTGAAGAGGTTGGCATGTCTGGAGAGAAAGAAATAGAAATCCGTAGAATGATGCAGCAATTTGAGCATCAGATTTCTGAGATGAATAGCTCTGAAATAACTCAAAGGGCTGGAGATATCAGTAAATCAGATTTCCTAAACCTGGCCAAAGCAATTTCTATATTACGAGCTAAATACCTTAAGGAAGTCTTGCATATTGCTCGTGTAGATGAAGAAAAACTAACGCTTCAACTTTGTCTGGAAGCCAGAAAATCCCGCATAGCTTATGAAGAAGTGATGGAAAGTTTTGAACAATTAAAACATGCCCTGCAACGGGGATACTTCAACCTGGTAGATGATTAACCTTACTTTTTAACTTATTACTTATCGTTTCAGCTCTGTATACTCAATTCCTTAATTTTAGTTGACCAGAGTTTTTTATGCCAGATTCCAGCACTTATCGTCGTGTCGCTTTAACTAATCAAATTATGGAATTGCTGGATAGTTGGGGCGCGAATGGGCAGCAAAAAATTGCTCTGCTGGGGTTGCCGGAAGATATGCGTGCTCGCAAACTGGAACGTTACCGACAGAATGAAGCTTTCCCTGAAAATGAAACAATCAATGAACATCTGGAGCATCTGGTTGGTATTGCTGATGCTCTTAGAACCAGCTATCCGAGAAATATTGAAATGTGCTCAATCTGGCTTAAAAAACCGCATAGACGATTTTCCGGTCAATCTCCTATGTCCGTGATGATTAATAAGGGACTGGATGGACTTGTTCAGGTGCGTTCACACCTTGATTGCTCTTTTGCCTGGAGTCTGAACAGAAAGTGAAAGAGTATGGGGGGTTGTTGATGAAGAGCAGCATCGTCTTGAAATTATGCAAAAAGATTATGACCGAGAACAGAAGCAAACTCTGACCGCATTTATTGGCTGGATGATGACTTAATACCGTCAGTATCACGATTAATTAGTAAATCTTTATTTACCACGAAGTGCACGAAGAACACGAAGGTTTCAGAGATAAGTCTGTTGTTGGTACAATAGACTTGATATCAGATAAATAATTATCGTAACACTTAAGTAGTGTTAATTTTTTAATTACCATGTGTTTTTAGGTCACAGCAGATTTAATTATTTTTTTCTGTGAATAAGAGTATATGTCCAAACATGCCTTTTCATCGCTTTTCCTTCGTGCTCTTCGTGTGCTTCGTGGTAGAAAATAAAATGGATTTGCTGGCTTAATAAAATGAAGTCAATTGATTTACTAGGAAAAAAACGTTTTCTACCCTTCTTTCTCACCCAGTTTTTCGGGGCGTTAAATGATAATTTATACAAAAATGGTCTAACTGTTTTTATTGCTTTCCAGTCAGCTGCTATCAGTCAGGCCGAAAGTAATGACCTGGTCAATATAGCGGCAGGTTTATTTATTTTACCTTTCTTTCTGTTTTCCACTATTGCCGGTCAACTGGCAGACAAATATGAAAAGTCCTACCTGATATCGCGTATAAAACTGCTGGAAATTATCATCATGTTATTTGCCGGTTTAGCCTTTTATTTAAACAGTATGGCGATGTTAATCGGTTTGCTATTTTTAATGGGCACTCAATCTTCGTTATTTGGGCCTGTGAAATACAGTTTACTGCCCCAGGTTTTGAAAGATGATGAGTTGATTGGTGGTAATGCACTGGTTGAGTTTGGAACCTTTATTGCTATTTTAATAGGTTTAATTGCAGGTGTTTTGATTACCAGTATCGAAAATACAGGAACATACTGGTTGTCTGCAGCAGTGGTGATGATGGCCATTATCGGTTATCAGACCAGTTTGAAAATTCCTCTGGCAAAAGCCAATGCCCCTGAACTTAAAATTGACTTCAGACTGGTTAAGCAGTTTTTACAAAGTTTTCATCATGCCAGAGAAAATCGTAGTGTATTTTTTTCCATCATGGGAATTTCCTGGTTTTGGTTTATTGGAATTACTTATGTTACCCAATTACCTAATTTTGTGCGTTATGAACTGGGCGGTAATGAACAGGTTTATGTTTTACTGCTAGCCATGTTTTCAATTGGTATTGGGGCTGGTTCCTTTTTGTGTGAAAAACTTTCCGGGAGGATCGTTGAAATAGGGCTGGTGCCTATCGGCTCTCTGGGTTTGACTGTGTTTGGCATTGATATTTACTTTACCCAAACAGGTGTGGTCAGTAGCGAGCTGATATCCCCCTGGGTTTTTGCTACGGCAGGAAATAATGTTCGAGTTATGATGGATATATTCTTGCTGGGAGCCTTTGGTGGAATATATATCGTGCCACTTTTTGCACTGGTGCAACAGCGCTCGGAAGCAAGTAAACGAGCTCGAATTATTGCAGCTAATAATGTGTTGAATGCTTTATTCATGGTTGTCGCCACAGGTTTCAGTATTTTTGCTTTATCTTCTGGTTTAAATATTGCTGAGCTTTTCCTGATAATGTCGCTGATGAATGCAGCGGTTGCAATATGGGTTTTCACCTTGATACCTGAATTTATCATGCGCCTGTTAGTGTGGTTGTTAATTCATACCATTTACCGGGTGAAGAAAACAGAACTCGATTTAATTCCTGATAAAGGGGCCTGTGTACTGGTTTGTAATCACGTTAGTTTTGTTGATGCATTGATTCTTGCTGGATGTATTAAACGTCCAATTCGATTCGTCATGTATTATAAAATTTTCAACATTCCTGTTTTGTCTTTTATTTTTAGAACGGCTAATGCCATTCCTATTGCCGGTGCCCGGGAAAACCCGCAACTGATGAATTCAGCATTTGAGCAAATATCAGCAGCACTGGAAGATGATGAAATAGTGTGTATTTTTCCAGAAGGTAAAATCACTCATGACGGGAAACTTAATCCATTCAAATCAGGAGTGATGAAAATTCTGAAAAAAAATCCTGTACCTGTTGTACCTCTGGCTTTACGTGGTTTGTGGGGTAGCTATTTCAGTCGTAAACACGGCAGTGCAATGAGCAAGTTATTCCCTAGAGGATTTTTTAGCCGAATTGAGTTGGTGGCCGGTGAAGCTGTTGCTGCTGATGATGTCATCTTAAAACAATTACAGCAGGTGGTTGAAAATTTATCCTCTTCCAGCAATTTAGAAAAATAGATTACCAGGGATTAGGTATTTACCACTTAATGATTTGATTTTCCTTCGTGTTCTTCGTGCCTTCGTGGTGAAAAACTTATGGCTTATTTTTCAGGTCTAATTCTGGAGTACTCTGACTGCCAGTAAACTTCATCTATATTAGATTCAGCGGCCAGGTACCTTGTGAGAATAAATAATAAATCGGATAAACGATTCAGGTATGTGAATGAGTTAGTGTTTACTTTTTCACTGTCATTCAGGGTGACCAGATTGCGTTCGACCCGCCGGCAAACAGTACGAGCCAGGTGTAAGTTACTGAGTGATAAACTACCTCCGGGCAAAATAAATTCTGTTAGTGGCGGTAGATGCTGGTTTAACTGTTCAGTTTGCTGATCGAGCATCTTGATATGTTCGATCGACAGTAAGTTTTTTGAGGGCTGGCTGAGCTCTGCACCAAGGTCAAACAGGTCGTGTTGAATTTGCAGTAGAATAGTTTGGATATGCTGATGTTCTATTAAGCATGAACATAACCCGATAAGCGCATTCAGTTCATCCACTTCCCCCAGGCAGTGCACTCGAATATCATTTTTATTTCGGCGGCTACCATCGGCCAGACCCGTAGTTCCATCATCACCAGTTTTAGTTACAATTTTTGAAAGTCGATTACCCATTTTATAATATATACTCCACTTTTTAAAAATTATAGAGTCTTTAATCGATGACTTCAATTAGGCCATAACATTGAAATGTGTTGGTTTTAATCTTTTACGCTCATAGAAATTATTGAAACAGGTTACAATCTTCCGTTCTACGGCATAACAGAAAAATGACATGACAAACCTTAGAATCGCAATGGCACAAATGAACCCGGTAGTGGGTGATATTGCCGGTAATGCTGAAAAAATTATTTCCTGGTCAATCAGGGCAAAGCAGGGATTTCAGGCAGATGTGGTTATTTTTCCAGAGCTGGCATTAACCGGTTATCCACCGGAAGACCTGTTGTTTCGTGTTCAGTTTTTGCAACAGCTTGAATCCGCTATCGAAACCATAAAGCTGGAAAATCCCGGTCTGTGTATGATTTTTGGTTCTGTCACCAGAGAAAATGATGTGTTATATAACAGCGCAATCATTTTACAACCAGATCAATCTGTTCAGTATTATGCTAAACACTATTTACCCAATTATGGCGTGTTTGATGAACGTCGTTATTTTCAGCCAGGCAATGAAGCCTGTGTAATTAATGTTAAGGATCTTCAATTAGGAGTCACTGTTTGTGAAGACATCTGGTTTCCAGGGCCAGCTGCCAAATCGGTCGCCTCAGGTGCTCAGGTTATATTAAACCTGAATGCATCTCCTTTTCACGCCAGTAAAACGGTTGATCGTCTCAGTCAGGTTAAACAACGGGTTGCTGAAAATAAGGTACCAGTGTGTTACGTGAATATGGTGGGCGGACAGGATGAACTGGTTTTTGACGGTCATAGTTTTGTTGTGGATACAGATCAAAACCTGCTGCTTGAAGTTGAAGGGTTTGAAGAATGCCTGGCAGTGGTGAATATTGATGGCACAGGATCTGTTCGAGCAGTTACAGAAACAGTGTCTGAGTCTGAAGATTTACAACAATTATATGATGCCCTTGTTCTGGCAACTCATGATTATGTGATAAAAAATGGTTTTAAGAATATTGTGCTGGGTTTATCCGGCGGCATTGATTCGGCATTAGTGTTGGCAATTGCTGTGGATGCCTTAGGGGCTGATGCTGTTCATGCGATCATGATGCCTTATCACTATACTTCTGATATCAGTGTTTTTGATGCGGCAGAGCAGGCGAAGTTATTAAATGTCAGTTATTCAGAAATTGCTATTGGTGAACCTGTTCAGGCATTTATGAATGTATTGCAGGATGAATTTTCGGGTTTAGGTAAAGATGTCACTGAAGAAAACTTGCAGGCTCGTAGCCGTGGCGTGATTCTGATGGCTATTTCCAATAAAAAAGGGGCGATGTTGCTCACCACCGGCAATAAAAGTGAAATGTCTGTGGGATATGCAACATTGTATGGAGATATGGCAGGCGGCTTCGCACCCATCAAAGATGTTTCTAAATTGAATGTGTTTGCACTGGCTAATTTTAGAAATTCTATTAGTCCAGCCATACCCCAGCGAGTGATAGATAGACCGCCTTCAGCAGAACTTGCTCCTGATCAAAAAGATGAAGATTCACTACCACCGTATGAAATTCTCGATCCAATACTGGAAATGTATATTGAACAGGATTTATCGGTAACTGAAATTATCGACAATGGGTTTGATGAAGAAGCGGTTAAACGGGTTACCTGGTTAGTCGATATGAGTGAGTATAAACGACGCCAGTCACCACCCGGTGTCAGGGTGACTCAACGGGCATTTGGAAAAGAGCGAAGATACCCGATTACTTCCGGCTTTAAGCGAAGTTAATTTAAAAGTTATCAGTTATCAGTCGTAAGTCTATAGTTGTACTTGATACTTAAAATCAATTTCAACAAGATTTTTTGCCAACTGCCAACTGCCAACTGCCAACTGCCAACTGCCAACTGCCAACTGCCAACTGCCAACTGCCAACTTTTTAAATCGAAAACTCAGCCGCTTCTTCACCGTAGTTATGAATCAATATTCTTCGAGTGTCTTCAACCAGGTCATCCAGTTCCAGATTCTTGTAAGCGATAATTTGAACCTGTAAAGCGCGTTTAATAGAAGAGCTGCCCTGGTAGATCTCAAGCAGGTTTTTGGTACGGTTTGAAGCAGCTACCCAGGCTTTACGGGTTAAATAAAATTCAGCCATCTTTAATTCAGCACGTGCCATCTGGTTACGCAGGTAAACCATGCGTTTAACGGCATCCTTTGAATATTTACTGTCAGGGAAACGGTTAACCAGTACAGAAAAATCATCATATGACAGTTGCATGATGGAGATATCGTAATCGGCAAGATCGCGGGTATAGAATTTATCGACTATGGATTTTTTTAAACCAAAATTAATACGCCCTTTCATGTAATAGGCATAATCGACTGCTTCGTGTCTGGGGTGTAACTTTATAAAACGATCGGCTGCAGCAGTGGCTGACTCCGGCTCATCATAGAGAAAATAAGCGTAGGTTACATCCAGCTGTGACTGGGTGGCATACTTTCCAAACGGGTAACGAGACTCAAGCGTTTCGTAAAGCTCAATTGCTCGTGTAAAGTTTTGGGATTTCATACTAACTTTTGCTTTAGCATAAAGTTCGGCTGCGGATAAACCCAGTGTAGGATCTATAGTATCAGCTGAGCAGCCAATCATTAATAGTAATGATAGAATAAGTGCTGTGTTTTTCACTCGTTTAGCCATAATGGTTCTTAAAATTTCGGTCACGCAGTATATCACCCTATGAAAATAATTCAGCAGCAGCTTACTATTAATGAACAAACCAGTGGTTTGAGACTGGATCAAGCCCTATGTGCTTTCCTTCCTGAATATTCCCGAAGTAAAATTCAGGACTGGATTAAGCAGGGTTTTATCCAGCTTAACGAAAATATTCCAAAACCCAAGGTCAAAGTTTACGTTGGCGATGTGTTACAGCTAGATATTCCACCGACGACGAAAACATATGACAAGCCGGAGCAGGTGGAGTTCGAAATTTTATTTCAGGATGAACACCTTTTTGTGGTGAATAAACCTGCCGGGCTGGTGGTACATCCAGCTGCCGGTCATGCTTCTGGCACTTTGTTGAATGGTTTGTTATACATCGATCCTGTATTAGAACAACTTCCCCGGGCCGGTATTGTTCATCGACTGGATAAAGATACAACCGGTGTGATGGTCGTTTCGCGGACTCTCGAAGCACATACTGCACTGGTTGATGCGCTACAGCTGAGAGATATTAAAAGGGAGTATGTTGCGATAACTCAAGGTGTCGTCACCGCCGGGCGTACTATCGATGAACCCATAGGGCGTCATCCAGTAGATCGGAAACGTATGTCGGTTCAGGAAAATGGAAAAGATGCGGTGACTCACTTTACGGTTCGTGAAAAATTTAAATCTCATAGCCTGATTGATGTTCGCCTGGAAACGGGGCGCACTCATCAAATTCGAGTTCATATGGCTCATCTACGATATCCCTTGCTGGGTGATCAGGTTTATGGCGGACGCCTGGCAATTCCGAAAGGTATTTCTGCGCAACTTGAACAGTTGATAAGAAACTTTAAACGTCAGGCTCTGCATGCTTTTCGCTTGAGTTTCGCACACCCTATAACCGCAGAGCCGCTATCTTTTGAAGCACAACTGCCAGAGGATATGACTCAGCTCATTGATGCATTAAGAAAAGATGACAGTTGAAACCTTAGAATTTATTCGACCAGACTGGCAAGCTCCTGAGTCGATTAATGCACTTTGCACAACAAGGTTAGGTGGTATCAGTAAAGGTGGATATGCCAGCTTGAACCTGGCTACACATGTTGCCGATGACTCAGAACATATTGTTACAAACCGTCGTCGCCTTACTGAAACTTTACAGTTACCCGCTGAGCCACAGTGGCTGAATCAGACACATAGCACCAATGTGGTGGATCTGGATGAAACAGATAACCGACAGGCCGATGCAGCAATAACCCGGAAACCGGGCAGTATCGCTGTGGTATTAACGGCTGATTGCCTGCCGGTTTTATTTTGCAATCGACAGGGTACAGAAGTAGCCTCTGCGCATGCTGGCTGGAGAGGGTTGCTCAATGGAGTGCTGGAACAGACAGTGTTAAAGATGCAATCTGACGCTGCTGATATCCTGTCCTGGATGGGGCCTGCAATTGGACCTTTAAAATTCGAGGTTGGCGAAGAAGTTCGGCAAGCTTTTATTCTTCAAAATAAATACAATGATGCGTTTTTTAATCAAAATCGGCCGGAGCACTACCTGGCTGACTTGTATTCTATAGCTCGTTTGCGCTTGAAAAATATCGGCTTAGCACATATTTCCGGTGGAGAGTTCTGTACTTACACGGATGATCATTTTTTTTCTTATAGAAAGGAAAAAATGACCGGAAGGCAAGCCAGTTTGATTTATATCAAAAAATAAACATTATCGTTATTGAAAAAAAATAAATTAAACCTATCTATTTGATAGTTTAAATTTATTAGAGGAAAAGCCATGAAAATGGATCGATTAACCAGTAAGTTTCAGGATGCCCTGTCCGATGCGCAATCTTTAGCGGTTGGACGAGATCATCAGTTTATTGAACCCGTGCATGTTCTGGTGGCCATGCTGGATCAACGTGGAGGATCAGTTCGACCATTATTAATGAAAGCGAGTGTCAACGTTAATGTGTTGCGCTCTCAGCTTAGCGAGTTACTGGAAAAGCAATCTCAGGTTGAAGGGGCAGAAGGTGATCTGCATATTTCTAATGCGCTTGGCAAACTCTTTAATAAAACCGACAAACTGGCCCAGGAGCGTGGAGATCAGTTTATCTCGTCAGAATTATTCCTGTTAGCGGCTATTGAGGACAAAGGTGTTCTTGGTGATGTGTTGAAATCATCTGGAGCGAATAAAAAATCCCTGGAAAAAACCATTGAAGAAGTTCGTGGTGGACAGGTAGTGATGGATGCCAATGCTGAAGATCAACGTCAGGCACTGGAAAAATACACGGTCGATTTAACCGAACAGGCCGAGCAGGGCAAACTTGATCCTGTTATCGGTCGTGATGAGGAAATTCGTCGTGCGATCCAGGTTTTACAACGTAGAACTAAAAATAATCCCGTGTTGATTGGAGAACCTGGTGTGGGAAAAACCGCTATCGCAGAAGGTCTGGCGCAACGCATTATTAATGGTGAAGTTCCAGAAGGCATGCGTCACAAGCGTTTATTATCACTGGATATGGGGGCGTTAATTGCCGGAGCTAAATTCCGTGGTGAATTTGAAGAACGCTTAAAAGCTGTATTGAGTGATTTATCCAGGCAGGAAGGGCAGATTATCCTGTTTATCGATGAGTTACATACCATGGTCGGTGCTGGCAAAGCAGAGGGTTCGATGGATGCAGGTAATATGCTCAAGCCTGCTCTGGCTCGTGGAGAACTTCACTGCATCGGCGCTACGACTCTAAATGAATACCGACAATATGTTGAAAAAGATGCCGCGCTGGAACGTCGTTTTCAGAAAGTCATGGTGCTGGAACCTTCGGTTGAAGATACCGTGGCCATCCTGCGTGGTCTTAAAGAACGATATGAAGTGCATCATGGCGTTGATATTACCGATCCTGCCATTGTTGCTGCGGCTACACTGTCTCATCGATATATTACTGACAGGCAGCTACCTGATAAAGCGATTGACCTGATCGATGAAGCGGCCAGTCGTATCCGTATGGAAATTGATTCCAAACCTGAAGATATGGACAGACTTGAGCGCCGCCTTATTCAGCTTAAAATCGAACGTGAAGCGCTGAAAAAAGAAAGTGATGAAGCTTCATTAAAACGACTCAACATACTGGAACAGGAAATTATCAGTCTTGAGCGTGAATTCTCTGATCTGGAAGAAATCTGGGTTTCTGAAAAAGCAGCATTACAAGGCTCTACAAATATTAAAGAAGAGCTTGAAAGGGCTCGTCTCGACCTGGAAACAGCGCAAAGAGCGGGTGATCTAGGGCGTATGTCCGAGTTGCAATATGGTCGCATTCCTGAGCTAGAAAAACAGCTGGATATGGCTGCCAATGTTGAAATGCAGGAAATGAAACTGCTTAAAAATAAAGTGGGTGATGAAGAAGTTGCCGAAGTGGTTTCTCGCTGGACCGGAATTCCTGTGTCAAAAATGCTGGAATCGGAGCGCGAAAAGTTATTGCAAATGGAAGCTGAGCTAGCACAACGAGTCGTGGGGCAAAAAGAAGCGGTGAGTGCTGTGTCCAATGCAATTCGTCGCTCGCGATCTGGTCTTTCTGATCCGAATCGTCCTAATGGCAGTTTTTTGTTTTTAGGACCTACCGGTGTAGGTAAAACAGAATTGACCAAAGCGCTAACCGAGTTTTTGTTTGATACAGAAGATGCGATTGTGCGTATCGATATGTCAGAATTTATGGAAAAACACAGTGTGGCCAGATTGGTTGGAGCACCTCCGGGATATGTAGGGTATGAAGAAGGCGGCTATTTGACCGAGGCTATTCGTCGTCGCCCTTATTCTGTAATCTTGCTGGATGAAGTTGAAAAAGCACATCCTGATGTATTCAATGTTCTGCTTCAAGTTCTGGATGACGGTCGCCTGACCGATGGTCAGGGGCGTACAGTAGATTTTCGTAATACGGTAATCGTGATGACTTCAAACATGGGTTCTGATCAAATCCAGACAATGGCTGGAGAAGAAAATTATGCAGCGATGAAAAAGGCTGTTATGCAAACGGTGGGCAATTATTTTCGTCCAGAATTTATCAACCGTATTGATGAGACAGTAGTATTTCATCCACTCGGTAAAGAAGAAATTCGTGTGATTGCGGGTATTCAGCTTGAACAGCTTGTTTTACGTTTAAATGAACGTGATTTGCAAATGCATATTTCAGAAGCCGCTTTGGATGAACTGGGTCTGGTGGGCTTCGATCCAGTTTATGGTGCCAGACCGTTGAAGCGGGAAATTCAACAATCTATTGAGAACCCTCTGGCTCAATCTATCCTTTCTGGACATTTTGTACCGGGAGATACGATCAAAATTGATGTGAATGATGAGATGGAGTTCATATTTACCAAATAATTAGTAAATATGTAGAGTAAAAATAACTATCGTGACTATAATCCAGTCACGATAGTTTAAATAATGAAACATGTCAGTGTTCGGCAATCTTTTTTTTAATCGCACTTTAAAACAGTTTATAGCTTGCAAGGATCTGGAAAGTTCTTCGGGAAAGGCTTTGATTGAAAAAATACGCTCGTCTGCAAAAGATTCTCTGGAAAAAATACTGGAGATTATTCCGCAAACAAAAAAGCCCCATAGCGATATATTGAAGGAAATTTGCAGGAATGAAATGAACAGTGGAGCAGAAGATCGCTTTCTTGATAACTTGCAAAATGATGAAACCAATATACGTACTGCTACAAAAAATATTCTAGGGCAATCTCAACAACTTAACCCAGGTAAACTGTTCAAACGGTTACACGAATCCGATGATACTTCAACAACTGAAATTATCGATATTCTGGATTTGCAACAACAAAACCTGCAACCTGAATTGTTTGTGAAAAATGCCTTAAAAATGGGAAAAGGGTATTCAGACAGGTTGTTTGCGATAGCTCAGGCAAATGCTGAACGCACTAATATGTCAGCGTTGAGCATCGATATAAAAAGCCTTGAAAACCCCAATATAAAAATAATGTTAATTCGCTTTTTAGGTGCAGTAAACCAGCCTGAAGCTGCCAATATGATATTTCAGTTTCTTAGCGATAAATCTAAAATCATCGTTATTGAAGCGCTCAAAAAATTAAAACATATGAGTGTGGACTATGATCCATCACCTATAGCACGATTTATTCCTGACTTACGTGAAGAGGATGTTGCTACAGCATTTGACATATTGCAGGCTAAATCCACAGCTCAAACATTACCTGCTTTGACTGGTTTAATGACTGGAAAAAATGAAGAATTTCGAAACAAGGCTACTCAGGTAGTGATTCAACATGTCGATGCCCAAAGTCTTGAGCGGTTTCTTTTTTCTCTGGAAAAACATGAGTGGTGGGGAAAGGAACAGGCTATTAATAGTTTGCTGGACCAGGGTGATAAAAATCTGTTTTCTGCTGCAGCTGGTTTAGTTAAACATCCGAATGAATTCATTAGAAATTCGGCTGAACAATTATCAGCAAGTGCAGCAACTTCAAGTGGTGATATATCGGGTTTATCGCATTCACTTTTTCATGATGACTGGCAGGTACGTGAACGAACCATTGAAAAAATAGGGAGTTCAGGTAATAAATCCGCTTTAGAGCTATTGAGTCAAGTTGTTGATAGTAAACCTGAGTCTTCTATCGCGGTATTAAAAGCCGTGAGAAAACTGGGGTTTAGTAAAGGTCTGGAGATTACTTCAAAATGTTTACAAAAAAAAGAGGCTGCTATTCAACGGGAAGCCTTAATGACCACCAGCAAAATTGTGAATCAGCGGCATGCTGATAATATTCGTAATGCTATTGTTAAAATGGTGCCAAATTTACAGGCTACAGTGCGAGATACCGCACTTGAAGCAATAAATGAAATAACAGTGAAATTTAATTTACCCAGGTTAAACCTGGATGAAGATAATTTATTTGAAACCCGGCTTATTAAAATTGAAAAAAATAGAGATAAACTGGTTCAGCAAACTCAACAATCCCCGGCGGTCACTGAAGAAACTCAAGCAATAGAAGTTGAGAAAACAGAGCTTGTAAGTTTTCAACACATTGAAGAATTAAAGCCGGGTGATTATTGGTTGGACCGTTACCGGATTGATAAGGAAATAGGGCGTGGAGCCATGGGCAGAGTCATGCTGGTAGATGATGAAACTGTTGGGGAGAGGCTGATTCTTAAATTTATGCATCCCGAGTTAACAGCTGATGTTAAATCTAGAGAACGTTTCTTACGTGAATTGAAATATGCCCGAAAGATTAGCCATAAAAATGTTATTCGTATTCATGACTTTTTAGTTAAAGATGGCATTTCTGCAATATCTATGGAATATTTTATCAGTGAAGGACTGGATCATCTGATTAAGAAAAGGCTACTGAAAACTCCCGAGCAATCGCTGGACATTTTATATCAGGTGAGTGATGGCATGTGGGCTGCCCACGAGCAGGATGTTATTCATCGAGATTTGAAACCCAGTAATATTCTTGTTGATGAAAATAATTATGCCAAAGTGGTTGATTTTGGTATTGCATCAGCAACGTCAGAAAATGATGTAACGCTGACTAAAACGGGCATGATAATTGGTACGCCCGCGTATCTTTCTCCCGAAAGAGCGAAAGGTCTTGAGGCCGATCACCGGTCTGATATCTATGCACTGGGTATTATTGCTTATAATATGTTCAACGGTGGTCTTCCTTATAAGGGTGAACCCATCTCCCTGTTATTTCAGCATATCGAAGGTAAAGCTACCCCTTTACATCGTCTGGATAAAGGTGTTTCAACCGGTGTTAGCCTACTGGTTCAAAATATGATGGCTGTTGATATTGAAAAACGCTATCAAACCATGAAAGACGTAAGAGACGCTATTAAAGAGTTATTGTAAATATGGGTATGCAACAGATTATCGAGCAAAAACTGGAATCGGCTTTTAGCCCTGAATTCCTTGCAGTAGAAAATGAAACTCATATGCACAATGTGCCGCCTGATGCTGATTCTCATTTTAAAGTCACCGTAGTGACTAACGAGTTTAAAGATTTAATGCTGATTAAACGACATCGGTTGGTCAATAAAGTGCTGGAAGATGAGATTCAGCAAATTCATGCATTGGCTTTACACACGTTTACCAATGATGAATGGTTTGAAAAAGCCGGGAAAGTTGTTGCATCACCACCCTGCGAAGGTGGCGGTAAGTAGGCAATGCCGAGAACTTCAACCCTATATTATTGAAATAATAGTAACTACTCAGCGTATTCAGAAAAGTTAAAATATTCACCACGAAGTCACGAAGTACACGAAGGTACATCGTTATTTAGTAATAAGCATTTTTAAATTTTGATAATGACTGATTTATCCAGTTACTTTTATCATTATTTGTTTTTCTTCGTGAGCTTCGTGTCTTCGTGGTGAAAAAATCTTTAAATGTATAGAAAAATTGAAACTCGCTGAGTTACGATTAAATTATCCCTGAATCTACAGGGTTGATATCATAAATAACAGACAGTATCTGGCTGAAAGGAAGCTGGTATTTATCCTGGGCTTGCTGAGCCTTTTCGAGATTTTGCATCATAGACCTGCTTTCAGGTTCAAAATTTAATGCATACAGCAGCAGGTTTTCATAATCTTCTGTTTCCAGACATAGAGTGTGGCCTGCAAAAGTCTTACGCAACAACTTATAAAATGTGTTGAAACTCTTTTCGCTGTTAATTAGCATATTGTAAGCCACAGCACCCTGAGTACTTAAACAGCATTTTAACTGTTCAGTGAAACTCTTATCCTGAGTCCAGTCAGGTGATTGGCTTCCATTAAAAATATCAACGATTATCAAATCAAATTGCTGCTGGTTTTTTTCTATATATACACGAGCATCCTGAATAACATAACTCAGTCGATCATCTGCTTTTGGTAACAGCATGCGTTGATGAGCAATTTCAAGCAATTCACTATCGTAGTCGATAGCGGTAATGTGGCTATCAGGATGGTGGTGCCTGAAAAACTGAATTAATGAACCTGCACCTACTCCCAGTATCAGAATATTTTTAGGTGGTTGCATAAATAATAATATGCCCATCAGGTATTTCAGGTTTTCCATCAACAATTGCTGTGGTTTTTTCTGGTTAATGGCTGATTGAGTAGCATCAGGTTCGCTAGAGAAAACCATTTTCAGAATGTCGCCCTGCTGCTTTATCAGAACTTCACCCTGCTGTGTGGAGGTTTTAATATCTTTGCTCATCACTATTTCTGCCTTATCGCTTTCCATCACCTGAAACTTTTAGCATGAGTCTGTCTATGGCGCGGCTGGTCAGGATGCGTTTCAGGCAGCCAAACAGATAAGTCGGGAAGGTAACATAATAACGGGCTTTGGGTTTGTTGCTTTCCAGAGCATGGATGACTTTGTCTAATACGGCTTCTGCTGGCAAGGTGAATTTTGTTGCATGACCTTTTTTTTGCAGTCGTTGTTCCATGGCCAGATAGTTTTTTTCGTGTGCACTACCTTCGCGTTTAATATATTTGTGAAATGCTTTTTCAGCATTCTCTCGAAACTGACTTTCTATTGGGCCGGGTTCAATCAGTGATACCTGAATATCCGTATCAGTCAATTCCAGGCGTAATGTATCACTCAATCCTTCAATGGCATATTTGCTGGCAGAATAAGCACCACGATAGGGCAGAGAGACGAAACCCAGAACTGAGCTGTTTTGTATTATGCGTCCAGATCCGCATTTTCGCATGATGGGAATAACGAGGTTAGTGAGTTCCAGCCAGCCGAAGACATTGGTTTCAAACTGGACTCGTATTGCTTCACGTGAAATATCTTCTACTGCTCCGGCCTGGCCATATGCGCCATTGTTAAACAGAGCATCAAGTTTTCCATCGCAATGCTTTAAACATTGTTGAAAAGCAGATTGAATGGAATCAGAGTCGGTTAAATCTAATTGAATACAGGTAAGTCCCTGTTTTTGTAGGCGATCTACATCTTCAGTGCTGCGGCAACTGGCAATCACCTTATGCCCGCGTTGCTGCAGACCGTGCGCAACATTATAACCTATGCCCGTAGAACAGCCGGTAATTAGAATGGATTTTGATTTCATGGTTGGAATAGTCGAAAGAGAACCTATATTATAGCCTGCTGATATGTAAACCTAGATAAATCAGTTGAATTACGAAAGTCTGCGCAAATTCTTGGTTCGTCTAGCTATATGAAAAAAATGCTCACCACCAATAAGGTGGCAACACATTTTTTCATTACGCTAGCCAAACCAATAACTTGCACATCTTTTTCGCACTTAACTAATTTTTCTAGATTAAAGTGAACGAATAACCGGAAGCCATTATGCCCATATACGAGTATATCTGTGAAGCATGCGATGAAACCCATGATGCTTTGCAAAAAATGAGTGATGATCCATTAGTCGATTGCCCCGAGTGTGGGAAATCTGAATTGAAGAAAAAGCTTTCTGCCCCAAGTTTTCGTTTAAGTGGTTCTGGCTGGTATGAAACCGATTTTAAATCGGGTAATAAACGTAATGTTACCGAAAGTGCTTCCAAAGACTCATCCAGTTCTTCTTC
>Ga0233437_1001757_pt1 | contig 37110 bp, 36 predicted proteins | sample SI_122_August201_FD_182714 | JGI IMG/M metagenome (GOLD analysis project Ga0233437, IMG submission 182714) | Seawater microbial communities from Saanich Inlet, British Columbia, Canada - SI_122_August2016_200_MG | ecosystem: Environmental > Aquatic > Marine > Inlet | place: Canada: British... | reverse complement strand
CTTAAACTTTGAACTGTGATTGCGTCGTTTTCGCTTTGTCATGGTGTCCTCCTTGTGGACTCATATTAATCAGGAGTTCACACCTAAGCCACTGTCCAGTTTTTGGGGTCCACCTCTTTGATTGGTTTTGAATTATTGTGATAAATACTAGACAGAGCTATAAAGATAAAAAAATGTGTGAAGATTAAGGGTACTGAGGCATTCGCGATTACTATTATAATGAAGAATAGTAATCTATCTTCCCTGTATATGTCTTGTCTATATAAAAGTGTATAATAGAACATTCCAACAAATATTCCATAGTTAATAAGAACCATAACAATCGAATTGGTATTTCCTCTGATTCCATCAAATATTGAGACAGAGTAAGTATAATAGCTATTCCCAATTGGCGCATATAGTGAAGTAAGCTGCAAGTATATAGCGGGATTTATTCCAATGCCGGTTAGATAATATTCTCTCAAAATATTTAGTGCATTTCTCATATCATACATCCTTAGATCGAAAGAGGACACATGGATACCAGAGAATTTTAGACTTGCATTATAATACAAGGCATATGAAGATATAATTACACCTAGACTCCCTATTAAAATTACTGCAACCGATACACGACGTGAGTTGGCTAAATCAACCATATATCTCATTAGTAGCAAGGCCATAATAAAATATCCCGTCGTAGAAAATGTGGACAATATTAAAAATATTGAAATAAGTATATATCTCTTCCCCACTTTATTTCTTAGTGCTAACATGAGTAACATATTCATAAATATTTGAAGTATACCAGGTTCCCAAAATATTGACTGATTTCTCCATATTTTTATTCCAAATACATCAAAGGTAGAAAACCAATTAAATATGCCAAATATTGAATATCTGTTAACAGGATATGTAGAATAAGAAGAAAACTCTATCATAATTGGGGAGAAGATTATGTTAATCACTGCAATCCATGCAATAAGTTTTAATGCATTTGTCAAAGTCTGAAGAACATCGATATGATTTGCGTAAAAGTAAAACAATACAATATTGAATATCGATATTCTAAAATAGAGAGAAGAATAAACATATCCGTTATTTTCAAACGGGACGGTCACATAGTTATATAATAAAACAAGGAATGCCGCAAGCTGAAGACTAAACCAACTGTAAAATAGATCGGTATTTATCTTTGGTCTAGTTTTTGCGATACCAAACAGGGCGAATACTCCAAGCATAATACTCATGTACTCACCATATAGAAGATGTAAAATACTTCCAGATCCCAAAATCAGGAGCACCATGATTCCAGTGTTAAATATCAATTCTTTAATTCTGACATGCTAAAAATATGATTTAACCAAGAAGACAGACTATAGTTTTCCATATTAATGAGTGATTCTTGTTTCGTCTGTGAGAACAGATATATAGACTCCCATTTTGTTTCGCTTTTCAGTATACATATTTGTTCCGAGTTAAAGAAAGGCGCGACAGCTATTTTACCATTAGTAGTAATTAATATTTTTCCCATCGCCAATGATTCTATAGTACGGATTGTAAGTCCACTCTGACCAGAATCATGGATATCTATTATTGTACCGGATTGGCTATATACTGAACGGATTTCCTCTGAGCTCATTATTTTGCTGGTTAACATATTTTTTTTGAACACTGTACCAAATATTCTAAATTTAACTCTAAACACAATGGGTAAGTACAATTTAAAATAATATTCAATCCCTTCCTGCTCACAATAATCTACTAAACTGCTTAACAAATGATACCTTTCAAACGAAAATCCCCCTATAAATGTAAATGTATATTTCATATGAAACTTAGCTATATTCGTCTCATATTTCTCCAAGTAGAAGAGTGCTAAATACTTCAGGCCAGGAATGTTACGAGCATCACATGGATCAAATGTATAGCAAATATTAAAGTACTTAATTATATTTGCATAATCATAATTTTCTATAGAGTCCCATTGGTATAGTATATATCTCGCCGAAGGGTATTTCTGCTTCATATTTATTAAATACTTTTCTGTAACACCCATACCTCTGATTATAAATATATAGTCGAAATTTTTGTTTCGTATTTTATAAAAACTAAAAGACTCAAAAAGACTCAAATATTTTAAATAATAAGTAGATATATATCGTTTGAAAAGACCATGTACTTTGCTAGCAGATAAATCATGAAGCAAATAAACTTTGAAATGCATACCAATTAATTTCTGCTTAATAGCCAAGCTGTATCCGTGGAATCTTGGAGCTATTAAAAGAACATTTCTCACTAACTAAGACTCCCAACAGCCCAGTCACATAATAAGTTTATTCCTGTTCTTATATCTACTTTTGGTTCATAATTGAATAGCTGTTTTGCTAGCTCAATGTCAGCATAATTGTGCCTAATATCTCCAATGCGGAAATCGCCACTAACTTTTATCTTGCTTTTACTTGAAATTTCTTCCTTAAGTAAATGAGCTATTTCAAGAATGCTGATTCTCGCGCCACTACCAATATTTATCGCGGTATTGATTATTTCTTTGTTAGAAATAACTGCAAGTAGAGAATCCACTACATCACTTATGAATACAAAATCTCGTGATTCTTCACCATCCTCAAAAACATTCAATTCTTCATTATTCAATAATTTTTTTATAAAAATTGAAAGAATTCCAGTATAAGGATTCTCCAAAGATTGTCCAGGACCATAGACGTTCTGAAAGCGGAGTGCGACAGATGGCAAATTAATAGCGGAACTGACAATTCGGGATAACTGTTCTTGATTGTATTTTGTAATACCGTATACAGAGGAAGTGTTAACTTCACTACTCTCATTTGTGGCTACCACACTTACCTTGGCTGAACAAATCGGACATGTAGGTTCAAACATCCTCGAATCCATAGCTGCTTTAGTTCTTGGAGTTGGAAATACAAAGCCATCATTTTCACATAAATACCTCCCTTCTCCATATATAGCTCTTGATGATGCAGTAATTAATTTTTTAACATTATGTTGATTGTTTGCCAAATAATCTAACAATCTTCCTGTCCCACCAATATTAACCTCTACATAGCGATTGATCTCGTACATTGATTGACCGGTTCCAGTTTCAGCTGCCAAATTAACAACCATATCTATTCCTGGAATTACTCTTGGCCAAATTTCCGGATCACATACGTCCCCATTTATAAATGTTACTATATCTTTTATTCTCTGAAAAGAATAAGAGGAATGTTTTGGATCATAACCATGAATTTGAGGGTGGAGGTTATCCAAAACCGTTATACGATATCCCTCCTGATGTAAACGAGCGGCTAAGTTTGATCCAATAAAACCTGCTCCACCAGTAATCAATATTCTTTTCATAATAAGCACTCCAATTGTAATAGTTACTAATTAATCTCTACTTTCTCCCACACTGTAGACTTCAAATTATACCTCTTAATAATTCTGGCGGGAGCTCCTATAACTACACAATAATCTGGAATATCTTTTGTGACGACAGCATTTGCACCAACAACACAATTTTTTCCAACTTTCGCTCCAATGATGCACGCATTCTCCCCTATCCAAGTCCCCTCTCCAATGTGAACTGTACTAATTTGTTTAATGCCCTGCATCTTTATAGGCATCTCGACATTTTCATAATTGTGAAGATTGTCAGTGATATAAACATTATCAGCTGTGAGAACATGTTTATCGAACACGATACTTTGAGTCGAATATATATGATTGAAATTGCCAAGAGTGCTTCCCTCGCCGATTACGAGTTCGCATGTTTTGGATCCAGTTATTGGTACTGCGGTAAGCCATGATTTATATCCTACATAGACTTTATTTTCAATTGAGATATTTTTAGCACCACTAATCTGTAATGGACAATAAATATATGATCTATAGCCAAGTTTTTTATATGTTAATACATAAAATAACCACCATATAGTCTTTTTGACACCTCGTAGAATCCTTGATACATTAATGCTGAGGGCTTTTATCATTGGACCATATCTCTTTCCGTAAGTATAAATATATCACCCCAAAATGAAATGCTACATAGATATTGAGCATACTTTTAATGGAAGCCATATTTTCTAATGTTAATGCGTTAGCGTCTTTATAATAGTAAATTAATACTATGTTTAATACTATACTAATGATGTAGGCTACAAGCATCTGGTTATATTTTAGGCTGGAATTAAATATTAGGGATAGAGGGGCAGATAAAACAATTAAACATAATCCCGGTAAAATGTAAAATACTAGATGTACATTCATACTATGATTTGGCAGGAATTGAGTCACCATCACGGGCATCATAAATATTGTTAATGTAATCGATAATAGTACGTAAGATATTAGTACTCCAAAGTACTTCACCATCAATCTTTTCACTGCTAAGTAATTTTTTGAGGTATAAAGCTGAACTGACTTTGGAAAGAATAAGTTATTTAACGAATTGGGTATAAGCATAAACAGAGACATATACAATATAACGATGTAATACTTACCTAGCTCTTCGGGACCCAAATAATATGAAATACTCCATCGTTCGATTTGAATTTTTATAAGACCAATCACACCCATGAGATATGGCAAAAAACCGTAGAAAAGGATCCTCCTAAATACCTTCCGGTTTAGTAATATTATCGTTGGGCGCATTTGCCTATTGATTAGTAGAGACCAAATAACAAACATGAAGGGTTGAACAAAAAGCGCAATTATCGCGCCTGTTATTTTGAAATAGAATACGAGTACGAGTGCACTGGTCGATAATAAAGTAGTAATTAATCTAATTCTATTCAATTCCTCTAGGAGGCGATGTGCCACATAAATATTATTAATCCAATTTGCAAGGACGCTGAGGAATCCTACAATGACAGCAGACAATAAATATTGCACAGATATTTCTGAATATGTATATGATAATAGAGGAATTATTAGTATCGTCAGAATAAATGTAAACAATAGACTGCTAAATACCATGTTGTTGGTTTTCTCTTCATCCTCATATTTTTTCATAGATAATATTCTATATCCACCATTAAGCATACCCATCTGAAGGAGACCCGGTAACATGATAATTGTCTGTAGTATAGCTAATATCCCCAAATCATATAGTTCAAGATTTTTCATAAATACGAATGATTTGATAAATCCAAGAGCGGCCACTATGATACTAATAATAAGATAATATATTGGATCCTTTCGATCTGCAAGAATATGGGTTAATTTATTCATTACTAATAACACGGTTTCATTCCGATTCTCATTCTACATTTTTTAAATTAAATATTCTTAGAAATTCTCTCTCGAATGCGTTGCTAATTAAATATATGTTGTCTTCACTATACAATTGAGTGTGCGGAAATGGATTGCCATTATTGAGTAATTGAATAATTTTGGCTACATATCCAGCTAAATCTGCATTTACATTTTCTGGTTCATCATCGTATCTAAGATATTTTGCTAATTCTTCATATGAATGCATATTTATAACACCTTCAAATGCATCATAAAATACTCTACCATAGTTAATCACTTTTTTATTAAAGACAAGCCCTTCGAACCCTGTTGAGCCACCGAGAGTGATAATAGTCTCGACTTTATTAATAAGAACCCGAGAATCAATTTCCGACTGTAAATATAGTACATTTGGGAATCTGTCTTTAATCTTACGGAACGATTTTTGTAATAAATAACCTGGCTGTTGTGGATGCTCTTTTACAATTAATACGTGGTCCTCACATATGCACTTTAAAATATTTTCAATAAAAGTTATTTGGTTGTCATAATAAGGTGCACCATAATACAAAACAGCTTCGGGTTCAAGATGAAGGGGAAAGAGTAAGTACCTATACTTTGAGTTATCAATAACACTTATACGATCATATCGAAAGGAATAGATATAGGATCTAAGATATAGGTTAGTCTGCCATACTACACGATCTATGCCCATCCCATAGCAAAGTTGCCGCACTGCTAAATCCCGTATTTTAATTGTAAAATACAAATTTAACAAATATTTATGGATTAGCTTATAAAGTCTTGATATTGACTTCCTATGACTGATATTTTTAACATATGATGGTTTATAGCCCTTCTTGATATCTTGAATTAGTGTTTCAGCAATTCGACGATCTGACTCAGTAGGCTCAATGCTATTATTCTTTTCAAATAAAGCTTTCCTTTTAGGTGAGTATTCATAAAAATAAAATGTATTATCCTTAAAGAAACTACCAAAAGTGAGATACGTAATCTTCAACCTTTGTGCCTCAATCATCAACACTTCCGAAGCCTCAATAGCTACCGGTTCATTCACTAGGCAGAAAGGTCTATAGTTTTCCAAAATACCTCTCCAAAATGCAACCGTTTTTTTCAAGACAATTAATCTTTCGTCATGGCTCATTCCCCTTAAAAATCGATCCGCCCCCATTGAATAGGTGAGGTAGGGAAACTCGATCTCAATTGGGAGTAATTTATGATATTCTTCTTCTAAGCAGCCGACAACGATTCCGCCTGCCATCTCTACTTTCATTTTTTCTCGCACAGTTAGGGTAACATGGACCGTATCAAATAAGGTCGTGTTAATCGCAGGAAATAAACTGGACTGATAGTTTCTTGAAAAAAACAATACTTTGGATTTGGGCATAATGATTCTCAATATTTTTTATTTGCACGACAACAGAAATTATTGTTTCAATTATTTTATGTTGCAAATGCTGTTTGCGTTCTGCTTGACTAATTAAACAAGCTCGTCAATATTTTGATTGTATTGCAGCTTATTAGATGATTAGCATATAAGTTATAGTTTGCTACTTAACCGGCGAGCCCCTTTTTGTCACAAATAATTATTTGGTGATTTGTCTAATATGAAGGAATGCTAATATTTACAGGAAATCAGATAGATATCTCATCTTCTAGGGATACATGGATTATTCATAATATATTAAATCTTCTTTATACATTTTATATAGCACATTGAGAGCTTTAGTAGAAAGAAGTGTCTCGTCATATATAGTAATACTTTTATCGTAAATAGCCTCTATTAAAAAACTCTTTGGGGCTATACTATTATAATCATTTACCCACTCTGATATTCCGTTTTCAATTTTATATATTTTGAAGCTTTCTGTAAAAAACAAATGCTGGGGTAGTAAATGATTATCTAAAATGTAATTATTACTATTGAATATATGGGAATGATTAATAATCCACTCCTCAATATTTTGTCTTAAAATTGACAAATTACTATTCGGTAAATAGGATATTTTGTTGATGTAAAAATATTCAGACAGTATTCTATGGTGAGGGTGACGAATGAATGCAAACTTTAAACTGACAGCCTGCAAGTTGATTAAATTTTCAATTCTTTTATATTCAAGATGTTGTAAGGAGGTAAATAGGCTTGGTGGATCTCTTGACTCAAGCGTTTCAGTCAAGCCACTTTTCAATAAACATTCCTTAATATAAGTCCCCGCACATTTCGGAATATGAGCGTAAAATACTGAAAATGATTGCTCTGAATAGTTGTGATTTTTATCATAATACAGTGGCATCTTTTACCTCCTGTTATTCTCTATGCTTTCTAAATAACCCACATAACCCGTACTTTGAGTACCTTTTACAGCTGGATTGAGATAAACAATCGAATTAATATGAGTCATGCTCACCCCTGCTTTAAAAAACCTTACTTGTAAATCGTAATCAATTGGACGGTTCCATGTCTTTCTCCACGCATCAATATTCCATTTAAAACCGCTAAGATATGCTCTATAAAGCCATGTCTGCATACCTCCAATAATAAAATCGGGATCACCATTAAATATTGTCGGATTAACTACTACTTTTTTTCCATTTTTGATTGTCTCATAAGCGGCTGAAATGAATTCGTACCCTTTATTTTGAACTTCCGATAACAAAGTTTGAACATGGTGGGGATACATCACATCGTCATCACTAATGAAAACAAACCAATCACCATTAGCTAAATTCATAGCTTTGTTTCTTGGTTTAGCACCTTGAACAAACCACCGGTCAGCAGGATTTTTTGGATATTTTCCACGCTTTTTTAAATCATAAAAATGTACGCGACTATCTGGATAGTTGTTCAGTAGTTTAGGTGTATCATCTATACAATTGTCCCCGACAATAATTACTTCAATATTTGTATATGTTTGCGCCAACACAGATGGAAGTGTTCTATTAATAAGTATCTCAGATCTATTGTATGTTGCTATGATTATACTAACTAGTGGTGATGTATTTAATGCCCTATTGTTAAAACGCCTTCTTGCATACCGCAATTTGAGGGTATCCGAACCACCATAATACACTTCTTTCATTGCACACAATATCTTGTTATATATCTTGTTATATATCATCATTATTTATCCCGAATGACCTCCATTGATGACATTGGTTGAAAATAGGACATGTTGATACCGGCCTCCACCATAGTTTCTCTTGCTTCAGGTAGGGCTTTGCCAATAAAATTAAAGAGGTTTGCTGTGGCAACGGCATTAATTTTCGTGTGTCGCGCTGCTTCTATAAAATGAGTGGCATTTCCCGCTCCACCGGAAATAATAACTGGACTTTTAAATACATCAAAATATTGTTCTACCCGGTCAAACATGTATCCCTGCCCTGTTCCATCTCTATCAATTGAATTCAGGTAAATCTCCCCTACCCCTAACTCGTTTAGATATTGAGTATAGTTGTGAAATGTCATGTTGATAATATTTTTACCATTTTCCTTTAAGATGATTAGCTCACCATCTTTAAGGGTAAAATCGACAGAAGCTACAATAGCTTGTGACCCGTATTCTTTAATGAGGCGGTTGACCAATAGAGAATCTCCCGTCAAAGCAGTATTTAAAATTATTTTATCTGCTCCCGACCTGAAGTATTTTCTTGCCGTTTCAGCGTTTGTTATTCCTCCACCGAGGGCTATTGGAACAAAGATATTCCGAATTAATTTTCTCACAGTTTCGCAAAACTTGTCGCAGTCTCTCTTATTTCGGCTTACATCCAAAATAATGAGCTCATCTATGGAAAAAGCAATATCTTTAAAGTTATATTGGTTTTCGACCCAATTTATGTTCCCAACCTGCTGAAGACGGAAGTTACGACTTAACATAAAATTGCCATTATTATACAACAGGGTGAAAATTAATCTTTTTTTTTGCATGACTAAACTCCAAGGTAATTATTCAAAACAAACAACCCGTTTGATTGACTTTTCTCTGGATGGAATTGAGTCCCATAAATATTATCACTTTCGAATGCAGCTACAAACTTTTCACCATAAGTACATACTGAATGCACGTCCATTGAATTAGCAGTCATCCTAAAACTATGAATAAAATAAAAATCAGAAACTGACTTTAAGCCTCGAAATAACCTGGTCTCTTTTTGAATTTGCACTTCATTATATCCAATATGAGGTATTTTCAAATCATGAGGTACATCAAACATTTCTACAACGCCATCAAACAGACCCAAGCCTAAAGTCTTTCCATCTTCAGTACTGCTTTTACCTAAAAGTTGCATACCCAAACATATTCCTAGCACTGGGGTACCGGCCCCCCTTATAGCTTCCTTTAGAGTATCGTCTAAGCCTTTCGCCACAATGCGTTTCATTGCCTTCTTGTAAGACCCAACCCCTGGCAAGATAAGTTTATCAGCACGAAGAATTTTCGCCGGTTGATCTGTATACTCACTATCATAGCCAAGATATTTTAATGCACTTTGAATCGAGTATATATTCCCCATCCCATAGTCAACAATCACAACTTTCATATCACAAATTCTTCACCAACTCGAAATATAGGTTCCCATTTGTTATTATGTTTTTCAAAAAGTTTTTTATTTACCCACTTATCGAGAACTGAATCAAATTCGTTCTTTGACATTTCAAAATATTCCATGTATGTATCGATAAATTGGGTCGGATACTGATTGTCATATAGGTTGACCAAATTTATTGCTTGAGCTCTGGTCATCGCACCTCTCCGAATTTCGATCCCAGCATCTTGAGTAGCGCGACCAAATCCAAATTTTAAATACATCATATATGCATGAAGCGAATACAGTGCTTGATCATTCTGAGCAAAATTGGTAAACGTCCCACTATTGGTATCATCTTTTTCGATAAGTCCACAAAACTCTTTAGCAACGAGATAATTTCTATATGGATCCCAATTTTCATAATATGACCAATGGGTAAATGCTAAATCGTAGCTATTGATTTGCTTATCAGAAGGGAAACGAAAAAAGTATAGATCATTTTCCTGGACTTTGCCCTCCATTACCGCTTTGTCAAGTACTTTCTCATAACCACCCTCGAGATAAACCCGCTTCATATACTCAATTTTATATAAAGCACGATCTTTATTCTCAACGGAACCACCATATTCAATCTCTCCATCCTCTCCATAAAAAATAAGAGGAACATTAAAATTAAAAGCAGTCCGAATTACCGCAGTATGAATGGCAATTAACCATCCATAATACGGGAAACCTTTTTCAATGAAACCATGCTTGTTTAGAATCTGCATTGCATTGGGGTTGGGAGTGACATGAACGTGGTTAAATCCAGAAGCAATGAAATTGGATAAATTTGTATCACCAATCTCCATGGTTAGCGCCGGCCTGATTGTAACAGCCAAAGGGTTCATTCCATATTTGACTTTTAGACTATGAGCAACATATGATCCATCTTTTCCACCACTGCATGGAACGACACAATCGAATCCACCATCCTTAGTTTTATACTTGTTTAATAGATTTTCTAATTCTAGCTCTCGCTTTTTCCAGTTTAAGTTTGTTTTCTCATCAGTCCACATACATGCGTTGCACCGACCTTCAGCATCAAATTCGATACGCGGACGAGTTGACATATTAAGACAGCTTTTACACCAGAATATTTTTTTTTCCATTTTAAACCTCTTCGTAAATCCTGGATTCAACCAGTAAGTGCAATTTCTTGTTTCCCAAAGAATACATCATTGGGTGTTTTAAATCCAAGACGTTTCCTTGGCCTATTATTTAATCTATTCATAACAAACATCTCATCTGACGCACTGATACTTGTGAAGTCCATTCCTTTCGGAAAGTATTGACGGATCAGCCCATTCATGTTTTCATTGCATCCTCGTTCCCAAGGAGAATAGGGATGAGCAAAGTAGAAGTCTGCGTCCAAATTGTTAGCCATAGTCTTGTGGTCAGCAAATTCTTTCCCGTTATCAGCTGTCATTGTGTGAACCCACTTTTCATGTGGTTTTAGCATGCTGATGATAGCCTTCGCTACCTGGTTTGCAGTACTTCGTTCAACCCTTTTGATGAGAGCAAGACCAGATCTACGCTCTGTCAATGTAACGATTGCCTGTTTATGATTTTTACCGACAATGGTATCTAGCTCCCAATCGCCTAAGCGACTGCGTTTCTCTACGATATCTGGACGTTGCTCTATGCTAACCCTGTCAACAAGCTGACCACGGCGTTCATGGCTACCGTAACGCTTCTTACGCTGCTTCTTGCAACGAAGGTATTGGTAGAGGTCACCCCCTCGCTTCTTGTCTGAGAGGATATACTGGTAGATGTGTTCATGGCTGACTGAATATGACATATTCTCTGTTACCCATCCACTGATCTGCTCGGGACTCCATTCCTCTCGTATCAAAGACTCAATAAATGACCATGCATCAGAATCAATACTGATCTTGGACTTATCTTGACGACGTTCAACGGCAAACTGATGAGCTTGCTTATGGCGATAGCCCCTATCACCTCGGTTTCTTCTCAGTTCTCGACTAATAGTTGAGGGATGAACTTCTATAAATCTTGCAATCATTTTCTGACTATGTCCTGCTTGGTTTATCACTTTTATTACGTATCTTTGCTCCTGGGTAAGCTGCTTGTAGTAGCGCATGTGTGCTCCTCATTATGGTTTTGCGATCAGAGGATAGGCTAGAACAGCTTACCCCTTTTGCAATACCTTTTGAGTTGCACTTACGAGTTGAATTCAAGAATTTATATTGCGGTCCACCCGCCATCAATTATCAGATTCTGACCTGTAATATATTTAGCACCATCGGAGAGCAAAAATGATACTGATGGGGCAATATCTTCAGGAGTTCCTAACCTACCCATTGGGACTTTTGATTCATATTTTTTGATAAAGGAAGCGTGTTGCTGATCAAAAATTCCACCTGGTGAAACAGCATTTACTCTTATACCACTTTTTCCATAATAGGATGCAAGATATCGAGTAAAATTAATGACTCCACCCTTGATAGCCGAATATGCTGCTGGAGATGTCCCACCATAATCTTCATACAATGTAAAATCATTCCCCACAACGCCATATATGGATGCAATATTGACGATAACGCCACTTTTTTGATTGTCCATAATTTTTAGCACCAATTGGCTACAAACAAAGTAGCTATTAAGCTGCATGTCAATGTTGACTCTCCATGACGCTGGGTCAATATCTTCGAATTTGTCACCCCAGTCTTGAGTTCTAGGATATGCATTATTTACCAACCCATCAATATGACCATACTCGTCGACTATCATCTTTAGCCCATCATGTATAGAACTATCTTTTGTGACGTCCATGAAAAGGGTGCCATTTTTTAAATCTGTTTCCACTGCAACATCAGCATTTATTGCTCTACCACCACAGCAATTAATATCCTTAACCAGTTCGCGTCCGATCAAGCCAGAGCCACCGGTAACCAATACTATTTTATTATCTAAGCTCATAGATTTAGGCATACTTCTAAAACATTGAATCCATCATCAATTGTATTGAATGGAATTGATTGCATCTCAATACACCGAATAAAATATTCCATTTGGAGGTTATATGTGTCTATCATGCTCTGCTCGGACGAGAATATGCTTTGATTGTTCGATGTAATTTTGTTCCTCAATATATCAATTTCCCAAGTTTCATCCGCGAATATGAGCTCTAAGGTGCGCTTTGAGTCTCGGCGATAATAGTTCAATACTATGCTAGCACAAAACCCATCATATTCTAACAAATAATTTGCATAGTCGAAGGCTGATATTCCCAGCGTCGATTGGTTTTTGAACAGTGAATGGACAGAACGTGGAATACCAAACATCCAATAAAGGTAATCTAACTCATGTATTAAATCTAAATGGACTCCGCCGCCTAATTCTCGATTCGCTGAGTAAGAATCACGAAAATTAATGTTCGCTCTCCAGTCTGGCAAATATGAACCACTATAAACATTCACTTCATTTAATTTTTTACTTTCAATTATTGCCATATTATTTTTTAGATATTGAAGACTATCTAAAAATCTCAGATTGCATGCGACATAAGTAACAAGGTTTGCCTTCGTAATCTCAAGTATGGTTGAACGTATTTCAATTGAATTATGAATGGGCTTTTCTATGAAAAGGGGAACACCATACCTGATAACTTGTTCGATAGAACTTTTGTGTTCTGAAGTGGGGGTAGAGATAATACAAAAATTTATGTTTCTAGTATCAATTTCAGAAAGGCTGTAAATATTTGTGACTCCTGGATACTTTTCGCCTCCATTACCCGATCGCAATGCAAATATTTGTGAACCAGGGACTATTCTTAGGATTGATTGAACATGTTTTCGAGCGATCGAACCGAGGCCAAGAATAAGAACTTTCATAAATCAAAATCTAATTTTTCATTTGCTATCAAGTATTCCATGAAGTCAAAATCTGTCAAATGATCCAAATCAAAGCAAATGTGTGGAACCTCGAAGATTAACGATTTATCCGTGATGGCACCAGAATATTCCTCGTCAAAGAACTGTCTTCTAAAAAAATAAAACGATGCGTTCAAGTCGAATACCCTGGGGGCAGACTGCCTCGTAAATATTCCACTATTAGGAGGTTTAACTTGAGCATAGAAACCGTTCCTCTTCTGTTCAACCATATTAAAATATGGATTACGATTTGCAGGACTCACAGAGAAAAGATTGATAGCCCCTGCATTTTCCAGTAAAACAGAAAAAGCATTCTGTAAGTCAGCTAAATTTCTTAAAGGTGATGTAACGTCTAAATCAAGGGTGAAATCATATCTTCGATTCTTTTCTAACTCCTGCCAAAGTAACACATCTTTAATAGTTTCAATCTTCCCTGCATCGTCTCCAGCAAGTGAGGCAGGACGCATATAAGTTCCAAAAAGACCATGATCTTTTGCAACTTTCGATATTTCAACTGAATCGGTTGATAATATTATCTCAACACCACTAAATAATTGTTGAAATTGTTTGGCAATATTAATCGTATAATACAACAGAGGCTTCCCATTCATATTACGTATATTTTTATTTGGGATTCCTTTGGACCCCCCTCTGGCACATATGGTGATTAATATATTCATGCTATTAACGGCTCGTGTGTTTATTAAGTTCTTTAGCATTGGCATAGTCTTGTAACTGACCAATATCAATCCAGTAGCCGTAGATGGGGTTGTGGATTAGTAAGCGTTTCTCGCTGATGAGCAATTCCAAAAGGTCCGTGATATCGTAGTAAGTATTTTTTGGAATCCTCCTGATGAGCTCACGTTTCAAGATATAGATCCCGGCATTGGCGTAGTTAGTAAAGACTGGTTTCTCCTTTAGACCATGGATTTGCTTATCCTGCACTTCAAAGATACCGTATGGCACCTTGACAGTGTGTGTCACAGAAGCCACGCCCACATCAGCCTTTCTATCTATGACCTTGAGATAGAGCTCTTCAAAATCCATGTCGGTGTGGAGATCACTATTCATGAGGATCAGATACTCTGAGCCGATAGATTTGATCAGCGACAAGGCACCGGCAGTTCCTAGGGGCTCATCCTCCCAGATGTATTCGATCTCGATGCCCTTTGATGAACCATCGCCAAAGTGATCAACGATCTGCTGCCCAAGATATCTCACGGATATGTAGATCTTCTCCACTCCATAACTCACCAGATTATCGATATTGTGTTCCAGAATGGGTTTGCTACCAAGAGGTAGCATGGGTTTGGGCATGTCATCGGTGAGGGGACGAAGGCGTTCACCGCGACCACCGGCCATGATCACGCACTCCAGAGGAAGATTACTCCTTTTCCTTTTCAGATCGTGGACACGGGTGATACAGCCCTGCTCATCCAGCTCGGGAAGCAGACGGATGCCAAAGTCCCGGGCTGCCTTGAAAGCGTGGACCGAGAAGGCATCATTTGCCAAGGATCGGTATTTGGTGGTCATGAAATCCTTGACCAGACCTTGAAGCCCCAGCCCCGCGATAAGTCCCCGGCGAATATCTCCATCCGTAAGTGTCCCTACCATCCTCCCCTCATCATCCAAAACAAAGAGGGTCAGGGTACCGGGAACAGCATCCAACTGGCGCATAGCATCCAAGATGGTGGTTGAATGTGATATGAGGTTCTGCCTAAAATCGATCATTGCGTTCCAATTTCATCTATTTCGACCTGCTCATCTCTGTCATAATCCCGGGAAGCCTTTAGCTTCATGATCTCTTCCAATCGCATGGGCGAGATGCCATTTCCAGGTCGTTTTGCAGTAACATTCTCAAGGGAAAATGCTTCCCCCTTTTGGATGACTCGAGCCGCTACGATACTTTTTCGGACCACCGCCATATTTTTGGTCTCTGATGGAGAGGGCTGCTTTTTCCCATCTCCCATAGCGCTTTCTATATGACGTATGGCTCGAACCATCTCAGCCAGTTCACCTGGTTCTAGGGATGCCTTATGATCCGGTCCCGGTAGTGTCCGATCCAAGGTGAAATGCTTTTCAATGACACTGGCACCCATGGCCACCGCCGCAATGGGAACATCAATACCTCTGGTATGATCCGAATAGCCAACGGGTATTCCCAGCTCCCGGCGCATGGTCTCCAGAGCCTTCAGATTCACATCCTCAAAGGGGGTTGGATACTCCGTATTACAGTGGAGCACCGTGATATGCCGCAACTCTGTCCCATGGGTAGTGAGAACCTTCAGCGCTTCCTGGATCTCTTTCAACGTCGCCATGCCTGTGGACATGATCACGGGCTTGTTATAGGCAGCCAGGGTTTTGAGATAAAGATAGTTTGTGATCTCACCTGAGGGAATCTTGAAGCGCTTCACACCCAGCTCATGCAGCAGACTGATGCTATCAAGATCAAAGGGGGCAGAGAGAAATTCAATTCCCGCTTCTTCACAATAGCACATCAACTCCAGATGATTTTCTCTTGAAAGCTCTAGCTTTTTAAGCATCTCAAACTGGGTCTCACCAGGATCCGTGGTGGATTTTTGATAGCTAGCCTTTTCAGCAGTTTCGCTTACTAGTTCAATGGCTTTGAAGGTCTGAAACTTGACTAGATCAGCACCGGCATCCTTGGCCGCATCTATTAGCTCGAAGGCCAGGGACATACTTCCATTGTGATTGACACCAGCTTCAGCAATAATTAGAGTTTTTATCATCGTTAAATTCAAGCCTTTTCCTCATTAAATCTTGGTCAATTGTTGTGTGCTTTAGTACTTCAATAATCCTTTCCGACGCATGCCCATCGCCAAACAAGTATTGCAGACTCTTAATAGAATCGCGAAATGCGGGATCAATAGCTTTTTGAATGCCTTTTTTAATTGATTCAGTTGTGTAATCAACATCAATTACACTATTATGGTGTATTCGACCTTTTTGTCGATCACCAATATTGATAGTTGGAATCTTAAAAAATGGGGCTTCTAAAATGCCGCTAGAAGAATTTCCGACAATAAAGTCCACATAATTCAACATGGAATGATAATTAGTTGCTCCCAGGGATTCTACGTATTTTATATTCACGTTGTCTTCAACTTTTGCTATTATGGATGAAATTATTATTTCTCTATCTATTTCAATATTTGGCGCGGTGATAATAAACTGAATATTTGAATCTATAATTGCTGAGAGAATATTTTCGATTTGCTGAAGTGGTGAAATTCTAAACTCTAAAGTAACAGGGTGATACGTTAGTATAGCAGTGTTTAATTTATGATCTAACCCATATTTTTCAAAAAGTTCAAGCTTGGGTTGCGTAACAGAATTTAATACACTATCAATCGCCAATGCGCCAACATTAAAAACCCTATCCCTTTTCTCACCCATCCTTAATAAATTATTACGATATTCATCGCAAGCTACAAAATGAAGATGGGCTGCCTTTGTAACCATATGCCTTATTTGCTCATCAATTAAACCTTCAGTTGCTTCTCCCCCGTGAAGGTGCACTAGAGCTTTCTTGTACAATATTGAAGCAAGGACTATCGGGATTAATTCATATCGATCACCCAAAACAATTACAAAATCAATGGAAAAGCTACTAAATATTTTGGCAAGTTCAAAAGACTCTATTCCCATTGCCTTCACTAAATACTCTGAACTGTCACTATTCAACAAATAGTCGAATTTTGCAGAAATCGTTATCTTTTCATCCAATATCTCTCCGATGGTTTTTCCATACTCTGGAGCAAGATGAGATCCGCCAACAAAAAGAGAAAGCTTAAGATCGGGATCGATATTTATCATCCGAATTAACGGTTTTAAGATTCCAAACTCCGCCCGGGTCGTAGTAAATATCCCAATATTGATCATAGCACAAATCCTGGAGCTATTTCAATTTCGATTGTTACTTGAATAAATCCATCTCTGGTCTTCACCACATAGAAATTGCTTATTAGTTTCGCAACGACTGTCCCTGGTACATTATCGGAATGATTACTCCAATACTCACCGTTAATATATTTTGCCTGAAATATTTTTGCTGGAATGCTTTTGTATAATATGTGTGCGCCAGGATATGGAGATGATATAGCACGAATTTTATTATAAATCTCCGTTGAATTTTTATCCCAATCGATTAAGGAATCTCTTTCATTGCGGAGCCTTCGAATTGTAGCCTCATCGTTGTTTTGTTTTATCCTGGGGGCTTTATTTTGCCTGATTAATGGGAAATAAGCTCTCATTATACTATAGGTTGCTTTATCAAGTTTATCGAGAATATCATTAATCTTGTCATTAAACATGATTTGAATGGGTTCCTGCGCTAATATGTCACCACTGTCTGGAACATCTGCGTAATAAAACATTGTCAATGCAGTTTCTGAATACCCTTCCTCAATCTGCCAAGCTAATACTGATCGCCCTCTATCTTTCGGTAGTTTCGAGGGATGAAATCCTATCGTCCCATTCGAGGGGATAGCAATTAGTTCATCAGGTAATAATTCGGACCAGCCAGCAACAAATATGTAGTCTGGATCTAAATTTCGTATTGATTCCATAAAGTCATCAGGATTTAATGATTTTACAATGTGGTCCTTCTCTGGGAAAAATACCATACGGGGCTTCTCAATTGTGTCCGGATATGTAACAACTAAGCACAAATCAACAAATCTATTATTATTCAAATAGTCATAGACAATCTTTCCATTGGTTAGTCCCCCAATAAATACAATCTTTAACTTATTCATTATGCTCTCTCATAGATTAGCTGAAAGGCTTCAGCTGCCATAGCACCAATTCTTGAACCCCTATAATGAGCAAGGTGCCGAACATTATTCAAGGACCGGGGCAGTGGTGGCTCCATCATCTCTGACTTATATGTCTTTAAAATATCAACTTTTTTTTCTAAATATTTTGAAATATCAACAAATGAGTTGGGAATAAATTGTCTTTCATGCAAAGGTGGAGAAAAATCCGTTTCTGTAATTGTCTCATACATCAATACTCTTTCAATAAAAGGCGATCTAAATGATTTAGTACAAGCTATTATAGCTTCAAAAGCCACCCTATGATCCGAATGTATATCACTTCTGTTCTGTAAATAAATTACTGCTGGCTTAATCGCCAAAATAACTGCAGCGATGCTAGCAATTATCTCCCTCATTGGTATTTCATCTAATTTAGTCGTCGGGAATCCTAATTTATGAACGCCCTCAAAACCATATTGCTTTGCCACATGGTCAATTTCTTTTTGGCGGGAAGTGATTTGTTCCCTTTCCCACCCATGTTCAGGAAGTATATCCGTAATTATTAGCCAATGGGTTTTATCCCCCGCAGCGATATGTTTTAAAATAGTCCCGCCAGCACCCAGTGTTTCGTCATCAGGATGGGGAGCAATAATTAGTATCTTTTTACACAAGTTAGCATCCTTTAATATTCTTTTTTAATATTATTCTTGCGGGTATCCCAACATAAGTTCCCGATGTTTCAAGATTGCTAATAACCATCGCTCCGCCACCAACTATCACATGGTCCGTTACCGTAATCCCTTGGAGAATTCTGGCACCTACCCCAATTAAAATATGATTACCCAGCTCCACTTGACCTGATAGAGTCACACCCGGAGCAAGATGGACGTGATCACCAATAATACACTCGTGGTCAACGTTAGTGCCTGTATTGATGATGGAAAATACGCCAATCCGAACACCAGGCTGGATCACGGCTCCATCCATAATGACTGAACCATCCCCCACTTTTACATCTTCATTCACAATAGCGTTGGGCGAGTATATTGCGGGAAGTGAGAACCCCAATGCAATGACACTTTTTATTACCCTGGCTCTGTGCTCTGTTGACCCTACCAGACCTATCCCAATGGCTGCATGCTTCAAATCTCTAGAACTCAGAAGCGACGGAACAACTTGGTCGGTTCCCAGATATGGTAGAGTCAATAAGGGACCATGATCTTCTGGATCGGTATATCCGATTGGATTCCAATCTTTATGTTTTTTTAGCAGAGAAGCCAGCACTAAGGCGTGTCCACCGCCCCCAATGATCAGGATGTCATTCATAGCTCTCGCACACCACTGGGTAGATTGACCACACGGTCTTCCAACCAAATGGAATTCTGTAACCCATCATGCTGGCAATGCTTGAACATTTCCAATTTATTCATGAGTTTCCATAAAGGTCGGGTCATAACACCATTATTGTTAGTGTAGGACAAAAATTCATCTCGCATTCCTTTATCTTGCAAGATAATGGCGACGAGCCAATTATTGACCTTTGATTCATCCAAACCAATAACAAAGTCTATACCGTTTTCCTGACAATATTTGAAATACTCCATGGCAGTCTTGCGCTTATTCTCAAGATAAGTTTCAAGCTTTTCCATCTGAGCCACTCCAATAGCGGCACTCACATTATTCAGACGATAATTATAGCCGATCTCATCATGGGAGAACTCCCATCGGTGAGCTACTTTGGCTGTTGTGGAAAGATGTCTGGCTTTTGCAGCCAATTCGTCATCATTGGAGATGATCATTCCTCCACCACCTGTGGTGATGGTCTTGTTGCCATTATAGCTGAGAATACCCATCAGACCAAACGTGCCAGTATGCTGCTTCTTGTAGGTTGAACCCAGGGATTCGGCAGAATCCTCGATAACAGGAATATTGTACCTATCAGCTACAGCAACGATCTCATCAATCCGGCAGGGATTCCCAAAAGTATGCATGGGTACAATGCCCGAGATGTATCGATGAGTGGTTCTATTTAGTGCTCTTTTAGATTCATTGTCCATGACAACATTGGCTTTAAGCCATTTTGACAATGCACTTGGTGACATTCCCATGGTGTCTACATCTACGTCCACAAAAACAGGTTCGGCTCCTGCATGGGCAATGGCATTCGCTGTCGCGACAAAGGTCAGGGACTGGGTGATGACTTCATCTCCCCGCTTAACGCCGGCGACCTGTAAGGCAATTTGCAGAGCAGTGGTCCCATTTACAAAGGCAACTGCGTGTTTTGCACCGGTGTACCGAGCAGTTATTTCTTCAAATTGAGTCACGTATTTACCGACATATGAAACAAATGTGGTGTCGATACAATCCTGCATGTATGCCTTTTCGTTCCCTGCAAAAACAGGTACGTGAAGTGGAACAGGGTCTAATCCCGGATACAGAGATTTGATAAACTGGGTAAGTTCTTGAGGGTACTGATTCACTTTACATCTTCTCATCTAGGAATTTACCCTTTTCCTGATGATCCAGGTCAGGCAAGATCTGTTTGAGCAGATCAAGGATATCTGAACGGGTCCAGGCTCCTGAACTTTTTAAGGCTGCAACCCCATCCAGAAAGCTTGTGAGCTGCTGATCGGAAGCAGAGGCACCGTTCTTCACAATTCCCAGCGATTTGTATCGAGAGAGGTCGACCTCTTCGTGAGCCATATAGAATTCTTCGAAAGCCTTTTCACCTGTGGTGTCACTTTCGCTAAAATAGCAAGGCCATTTGTTCTGCTTCTTTAGTTCGTTGACTTTGCTACGAGCTTCTCCCTCGCTCTCACAAATAAAAGCTTCATAGCCGTTCTGGATAAGAAAATTCTCTGCTATTTTTGCGAAAGTTACCATGTTTAGCTCACCATCCAATACTGGGAAATAGATATCCCCATTATTTCCAAATAGTGTAGAGAGAAGGCACAATTCACCAGACTCTTGTGGCGTCACAAAATAACGTCGTACATCATTTGGAGCGGCAATGGGCTGATTTTTCATCAGTCGCTGACGAAAACCATGGAGCAAACTCCCATCCGAAAAGGCTACGTTGGCAAATCGAGCTGTAGATATGGGGATTTGATTGCCATATTTATAGAGAAACATCTCCATGATGCGCTTGGAAGCACCCATCATATTCACTGGATTAGCAGCTTTGTCTGTGGAAACACAGAAATATTTTTTTACACCCGAATCTATGCACATATTAATTGTTTCAATGGTATTAAATATATTTACATCAATCAATCGCATGAGTGTATATGGATCTTTCTCGCTACGTACGTGTTTTAATGCCGATAGGTTTAATACATAGTCAAATGTTTGTTCATTTTTAAAATAGACTTGGAATTCTCTCGACCCTATATCCAGAGCGAATGTTTTAAATTCGCCATCGATGTATCCATAGGAGCTTCTAATATCCCGAACAAGCTCCACCAAATTATTTTCAGAAATATCAACAACATGCAACCTCTTAGGGTGCCGTTTAAAAAGTTCCTTAACCACAGATTGACCAATTGATCCAGCCCCACCCAATACAAGGAATGAACATTGGGAAACAGTTTCAGAAATCTCGTTATCGTTTAAGTGAGTATCCGTTATGAGATGAGAATCTCGACCGATTAAAGAGAGTATATCCATTCGCCTCGATTACTTTCCAATGACCCTATATTTATCACTCGGAAATTCTATTTGCCATCATCTGAATGATAATAATAATTATAGTAAGAATAATAGTAGGCATATTTCCCACCAAGACTCTCCTGGCTCGCTCCATTTAAAATTGCACCAATGAGCGGTGCCTTGACATTATTAATCATATCTAGAGCTCTATCCACTGCAGAGCGTTCAGTTTGTCCTGCCTTTACAACGAGAGCAATGGCATCCAACTCGCCCGAAACCATGGAAGCATCCGTAACAGCAACAATGGGGGGAGAATCAAAAAGCACCATATCATATTCTTTTTCCAGCTGGTCGACCAATTTGGACATGGCATCCGAGCCCAAGAGCTCAGATGGATTTGGTGGCAAACCACCTGCTGTGATAATATATAAATTATCAACTTTTGTTGAATGAACTATTGAATCTATATCAGTGATATCCCCAATGAGGAATTCTGATAGTCCTGGTTCCCTGGGCTGGCTAAATACATTATGCTGAACTGGTTTCCGCAGATCTGCATCCACCAACAAAGTCTTCTTACGAAGTTGCGCAAAAGCGATTGCCAAATTAGCTGCGGTTGTTGATTTCCCCTCTCCTGGTTGAGAGCTGGAGATAAGCAGACTCTTGACATTCTTATCTACGGAAGAGGCATAGCTAATACTAGTCCTTAATGACCTGTAACTTTCTGAGATTGGTGATTTGGGGTCCTCGTAGGTGATTAAACGACGTTTAAAATCAATCCCGCCTTTTGAGGGGGCTACCAATTTTTTTATTGATTTTTTTACGTCCGTGCCCGCCATGTCGGGTATGATTCCCAAAATTGTCAATCCCTTACGCTCGAGATGCTCAACGGCCTTCACGGTATTGTCAAAAAATTCTCTGATAAACGCATAGCCGACACCTAGCCCAAGACCTAAAAACACTCCCAGGAATAGATTCATTTGTTTATTGGGTTTTACCTTTCGGGATATAAGAGCGGGATCTAGAATCCTGACCTTCCCCATCTGACCAGCTTCAGTGATTCTTGATTCCTCATATTTCTGCTTCATAGTGAGATACAGATTCTCATTAAGTTTGAGATCCCTCTCCAAACGAGCATATTGGAGTGTCTGAACCGGCAAACTCGTTAATCGTCCTGACATTTGATCAACCAGTTTTTTATATTCTGAGGCACGAGATCGTGTAGAGTGAACCTCGACCTCTTGCTCAACAATTTTGTTAAATATTTCCTGAGAGGCAGCAAAAGGATCTTCTTCGCTCCAGCCAGATAAAATCAGAGACTCTGTGATGTTTGTGAGCTTAGATTTCATTTCGGAAATTCGACGATTAAAATCTCGTGCTTGAAGAGCCTGCTCATCCCAGCCTTCATCCACCATCTGCTGGACTTTTTGAGCCTCTAATTCAGCTATTTTTCCACGCAACGCTACAATCATAGGATTGTTGGTATTGGTGATCTCCTCCATGAGCGCGCTTTCGCTCTCAGATAGTTGACTTTTTAAATAACTGACTCTTTCCTGCGCCACTTCCAACTCAGCAATATTCGTATAATAGATACTCTCATAAGAAGTCAAATCTTTGAGTAGCAGCTCTGCGGATCCATCTAGCGAGTAAATTTGATGCTCTGATTGATAGGCCTGGAGGTCATTCTCAACATTTTCCAAACGCTTTTCATATTTCACGATTTGGCTATCAAGGAAGGTGAGTACAAAATGAAGTTCACCCTGGCCACCTGCCAGATCAAGATTCCGATAAGTATCCGAAATTTTATTGGCCAAAAATATAGCGTCAGAAGAATCTGCAGAGTTGACAGAGATTTTAAGCACATCAGTATCTCGTACAGAAGAAATACCAGTGTCCCTTCTTAACTGCTCAACAATTTTGATACGTTGAGAAAAATCAAGATTTCGTGGCTCTACGGCTGGATCTTGATCATGGCCGACCCAATCCAAGAAATAATCTTGAAGCCGATAACGGACTCTGACATAGCGTGTCCCAAAAAGTGCCAATTGGTCTGCATCACCATATTGGATCAATGAGTTGACTACTTGATCATGGAGGTTGAAGCTTTTAAGAACCTCAGTTTCATTCTGTAGACGCTGTTGAGATTTATTCATACTAAAGTCGAAAACAAATGAAGAAGGATCGGTACCATTAGCCTTTATCATGACTATCGTTGTTGCCTGCCAAACTGGTCGTGTGGTCAATGTCAGGTAGATTGTTATTGCAACAACGACTGTGAAAATTATTGCTAGAGGAATCCGGTAACTTCGGGCGATACGCCAAAGCTCCTTGATATCAATTTCGTCCTTGATGATCAGCTCTTGATTTGGTTGTATATTTGAGTTTCGTTCGTTCATTCAGTATTTCTCATATTCCTTACTCTAGCATCATTTCAAAACTATTCAGATAAGTAACTTATATCTGCCTCCAAAATTCTTCCGACCTCAAGCTGTTCAACTAAATTGTCTGAAAGCATATCAATCTAATCACTGGAGCTATTTGAAAAGAGCTTTTTTTGATAAATTGATCTATGTCATGTATGATTTTGACTTAATCAATCTCATGATTAATCAGCTCCCAAGATAGAGAAAAGTAGCCCAAGGGGATTCGGAAGCGGCGGTTTCGAGGCCATCAATGTATCTAGCTCCAGTGTCGATACGCCAATTGTATTTGTGGTTTGCCTCAAGCGGTATTTCATTTGGAATATGCCAAATCTCAGAACCGCCTACATAATTTTGTGGTTGAATTATTTGCCTGATCAGCAATTCACCCTCAGCAGTGAGGATCGTAATACAATAATCTTCAATTTCATCTTGATAGAAATTCCCCCACTCTAGAATTCTAGCTGCCGACAAAAGCTCCGATTGGCCGTTAGGTATCATCATTGCATTTCTAATAGAGCGATGCAGACTAAAGTAAATTGAATCCGAAGGTGAGCTATGATTCTCTGCCCCATCAATGGCTACTATCGAATAGTAGGTTGTATGACCCCATCTAGCTCCAAAATCAACATATTTAAGATTGACCCCCGATGTTTGATCCAAAATTATCAAGAGTGCCATCGTTCCCAGACTGTCTGATGCCTCAAAATATTCTGTACTATAAATTTTGTATGCCGTGATAACGTCTTCAGGACTCGGTTCCCATTCTAAGAATATGCCCCCAGATTCATATGCATCAATTCCCCGCTCAGGCCATTCCTCTGGGAGTGACTTTTGAACCCAGACAGGCGGACTGGGAGGTGTTGGATCTTCGACATCCAAGCCACAGTTAAAAATTAAAAGTGAAAAGTGAAAAGTTAAAAGTGGGAGGAACCAAGATTTCATAGAAGCCCAGCGAGGTCCAGGTGATTTGGTGGCACTCTGAGAATTGGGCGATATGAGCGTCTTGGGCATGGGAGAAGATAAGCGGAATGGTCGAAAGTCAAAAGTCTGAAAGTTCCGTCTTCGTTCCTTCGAAACTACGCCGGGACCAAGTAAAAGTTAGAAATAGTCCTATAGTCAAAGGTAGAGAGTAGAAAGATCGTCCGTGTCCGACCAAGACATAGGTAACACTTTAGTCTCTTAACATAGGTTACACTTTTCATTTTGTCATGCATTTACTTTTCAAAGCCCATCTCATCTTGATATGGTGTGAAAGAGATGGTCTCAAGGTCTATTTTTCCCAAAAACACAGATGCAAAATAGACAGCTAGTTTTGTTGCATCTATTACCTTCAAACCCAACATATATTTGCGCAGTGCCGTTGTAATGAAATAGTTATTCCCTTTGATCTTTATCTCACCATAAGCTGACACTTTCCTCACCTGATAGGTGTTTGGGTACTCAATTTCATTTTGAGTGACCGGATATTCACGCTCGGAGCAATGATATAATTCTGCCGGTGTTTTCATCCTCAGAGCTTCATGAGGACGAATGGTATTAAATTCATCTCGCCATTTATCCAACTCAGCTTGATACAACTTGGCATCTCCCGTGTACCTGATCTGCACTTCTTCTTTCAAATCTTTGTGCATGCGCTCGTGGCCACCATTATCCTGAGGATGTCTGGGTCGGGAATGGTGAATATGGATTCCTAAAGATATGAGCCAGGCAGATAGCTGGCTGATGCCTCTGACATTGGATCTGGCCGCAAATGGAGTCCCGTTATCACTATGAACCACTTTGGGCAGTCCGTACTCCTTGAATAGCTTAACGAAAACCTGTTTCACCGATTCTGTCGAAGTATCAGTTAGTGACCGTGCCTCTAACAGATAGCGACTATGCGCATCTCTAACCGTCAATGGCTCAAATCGATCGCGTGGACGTACTCTCCACCAACCCTTGAAATCAATAGTCCAAACATCGTTAGGAGCCTGTACTCGAATACTGTTTGTCATTCGACCACCTCTAGTAGTACGTACTCGTCTACGTTTTACCAAACCAGCCTTTTTAAATACACGATTTACACTACTCAAACTGGGAATGGAATCCTCGTGTACCCGACCATAAAGCTCCCTGATCTTCTTAGGACCCCAGGTATTATGGGCAAGTTTGAGTTTAATCAGCTCACAAACGATGCCCTCAACTAACTGACCAGGTGAGGTGTTCGGACGTCGACTCTGATCCTCAAGGCCAGGATAACCACCCTCCTCAAATCTGTGTAACCATTTATAACCCGTCTTTCGGCTGATCCCAAACTCAAGACAGGTAGCATTAAATGATCGTGTTGACTCCATGATCTCATGAATGAACCGTTTGCACTCCTCCATTAACTTCCGCTCCTTCCAGGGCATGGGCTGTCTCCTTTTATTGAGATTTGCCCATATTAACACAATAATGTGTTACCTATGTCTTGACATTGTTGTGTTACCTATGTCCTGAAACCGGACCTCCGCAACTGTTTATGAGAATTATAACAAACCGGCTATGTCCAATTCTTCTAGGTTATTTATAATGATATCGGCGGTTCCCACTTGATACTCTGTGTCCACTCCTGGGAAGTGGATGATTTTGCCTTCATCGGCCTGTATGTATAGACCTTTTTTATCTCGCTTTCGACAGGTGATAAGTGGAGTATCAATAAATATTTCTTTGTAATAATCAGGTCCGATAATTTCCTTTACCTGCTGCCTGGTTTCTAAATCGGGAGAAATAAAAACGGCAATGACAATTAAGCCTTGATCGTTCAGGACCTTGGCTATTTCCGCCACACGTCTCAGGTTTTCATCCCGGTCTGCCTTATCAAAACCGAGTTCTCGATTCAAACCAGAGCGGAGTGAACTGCCATCCAAAATAACTACTGTTTTCCCCTGGTCGAATAGAGCGCGTTCTAGTTTATAGGCGATCTCATTTTTACCAGAGGCATGTAGGCCCGTGATCCAATAGGTCATGCCTTTTTGGCCCAGCTGTTGCCGACGCTCCTCTACCCCAATACTGCTGCGGGTTGGGATTTGCTCAGCCTGAGAGGAGAGTCTTGAAGGCAATTTCTCTGGATTCACCCGATCAATAATCATCCCTACTGCCACCGTGTTATGGCTAAGAGAATCAATCAAAATAAAACTGCCGGTCTGTCTATTTTTCCGGTAGCTATCAAAAAGCAAGGGTCTGGTGGTAGTCAATACGGCTCGTCCTATTTGATTCAAACGTAAATCAGAAGCTTCTGTGCGTTTCAGTGTATTCACATCCACTTCATAACGAATAATATCGATCCGGGCTTTGAGCTTTTGAGTCGTATGCTTTATGATGAATTGTTTAGAAACATCCAGGGGTGATTCATCCATCCAGACCAACATGGCTTCAAAGTGGCGTTCAATATGAGGCTGGTTGTTGACCCTTACCAGCATGTCCCCACGACTGATATCGATTTCATCCTCCAGGGTGAGCATGATACTCTGGGGCGGAAAGGCGTAGTCCACAGCAGTACCCATTGTTTCAATGGATTTTACTCGACTGCCTTTGCCTGAGGGCAAGGCAATCACTTCCTCCCCAACGCGGATGATTCCGGAAGCCAGGCGACCTGCAAAACCACGAAAATCCAGATTTGGTCTGGAGACTGCCTGGACTGGGAATCTAAAATCCACAAAATTGCGATCGGCTGTGGCAGGGATGGTCTCCAACAACCCCATTACACTGGGACCGTGATACCAATCCATATTTACCCCGGGATCAACGATATTATCCCCCTTCAATGCAGAGAGCGGGATAAACTGGATATCCGGGATTTGTAAGCGGGTAGTGAAATCAAGATAATCCTGACGGATGCTCTCAAAGACAGTGTGTGAGTAGTCCACTAGGTCCATTTTATTCACAGCCACGATAACATGCTTGATTCCCAATAGTGAAATTAGAAATGAATGCCGCTTGGTCTGGGTGATCACGCCTTTGCGGGCATCGATAAGCACGATAGCCAGATGGGCAGTGGATGCTCCAGTGACCATATTACGGGTGTACTGCTCGTGTCCAGGTGTATCAGCAATAATGAATTTACGCTTGGAAGTAGAGAAATAGCGATAAGCCACATCAATGGTGATTCCCTGCTCGCGCTCGGCCTTCAAACCATCCAATAGCAGGGCATAGTCGATCTCTTCACCGGCATTCCCAACACGCTTTGAATCCCTCTCAAGGGCATCCAACTGATCATCGTAAAGTTTTTTAGAATCATGCAGCAAGCGGCCAATTAAAGTGGATTTTCCATCATCCACGGAGCCGGCAGTTAGGAGGCGGAGGAGGTCTTTTTTCTCATCTTCTGCTAAAAATTGATCAATGGACTTCATTTATTGCCTTTAATTGGAAAAGTGACGAGTGACGAGTGACGGGTGACAAGTGCAAAGTGGCAGGTGACGAGTGACGGGTTCCATGGAATTATTTCAAGCTCCGGATAAGGCCAAGGAGGAGTCTGCGAATTTCGCTCAGACTTTCAGTGTTAAAATCAATGTCTGCACAGTATTCAAGATTCTCGGCAATAATTAACTGCGTTTCAATCTCCGATAGACTGCCTAAGGAAATATATAAAAAACGGGCAAAATCCTTCTTGGAATTACGAGCAGCCCCTTCAGCAATGTTAGATGGGACTGATACCGCTGCCCTTCTAAGTTGTGAGGTTAAGCCATATTTTTCTTGTTCAGGAAAGCTCTGTGTGAACCGATATATTTCAGTGACAAGATCCATGCTCTTTCGCCAAACGAGTAAATCCTTGTGCGATTTCATTTTTCCATCTCCATGTTACTGGTCACCCGTTACTCGTCACTTCCTAAAAGTATCCTTCTCTTTTCTTCTGCTCCATGGAGCCATCTTGGTCGAAGTCTATGACGCGGGTAGTGCGCTCGGATTTGGTTTCAGTCATCATTTCTTCAATGATCTTTTCAATGGTATCAGCTTCCGATTCAACGGCACCAGTTAAAGGATAGCAACCCAGGGTTCTAAAACGTACCGTTCTAATTTCTTTTTTAGCGGCTAATTCAGCGGGCATACGGTCATCATCGACGAGGATGAGTTGGCCATCAAGATTCACAACCTCCCGGGGTTTGGCAAAATATAGTGGCACGATGGGAATGGATTCTTTACGGATATACTGCCAGACATCCAGTTCGGTCCAGTTGGAGATGGGGAAAACGCGGATACTTTCGCCCTTATGGACTTCGGTGTTGTATAGATTCCACAATTCTGGGCGTTGATTTTTAGGGTCCCATTGATGGAAGCTGTCACGGAATGAGAAGATACGTTCCTTGGCTCGGGATTTTTCCTCGTCCCGGCGGGCACCGCCAAAGGCTGCATCAAATTTGTGCAAATCCAGTGCCTGGAGTAAGGCTTGAGTTTTCATAGTATCCGTATGAATTTTACTGCCATGGGAAAAAGGACCGATACCATTGGCGACACCATCCATGTTTTTATGAACAATGAGGTCCAGATTGTTCTCGGTGCAAAAGCTGTCCCTGAAAGCGATCATTTGCTTGAATTTCCAGTGGGAATCAACATGCAGTAGGGGGAATGGAATTTTCCCTGGTGCGAAGGCTTTTTGGGCCAGCTTCACCATGACGGATGAGTCTTTGCCGATGGAATACATCATGACAGGGTTTTCAAATTCTGAGGCGACTTCACGGATGATGTGAATACTTTCAGCTTCCAGCTCTTGCAGGTGGGTCAGTCTATATGATTCTGTTGTATTCATGGTCCCCTGATATTCTTATTTCAGCTACTTCTAATATTCGCAAAGCATATTAATCAAAAGATGTGGAGTTCAAATCATGTAATTAGTGAAGCGATCTCTTTATCGAGATCGTCACTGTAGAGTTCCTCTGTTTGGCAGTTTGGAGGTTGGGATGTTGCGTCTTCCTGCCTGCAGAGCATGGTACTCTTAAAGTTGTGGTGTCAACTGGAGGTTGACTGCCCGGATGATCCCCTCGGGGGGGGCGTTGCTTTGATCGTAAAAATCTTGGGCGGAATGCAGTACACTTCGTCCCTAGACGGAGTATATGTTGAGTGTGAGCGAAGTACTCGGGATGACAGTCAGAGTGACAGACCAAGATGATGATCCTAACTTCCTAACTCTCAAACTTTGGGAATGATCTGCTGTTCCACGAGGAAATTGATGATCTGATCCACACCAGTCTGGATGCTCTGGCTGTCATTTTCAATAATGAGATCAGCTGAAAGCGGTTCTTCATAGGGGGAATCGATGCCTGTAAAATCCTTGATTTTTCCATCCCGGGCCATTTTATACAGACCTTTGGGGTCACGTGCCTCGGCAGTTTCCAGGTTCACTTTGATATACACCTTGAAAAAGTTGAGTGGTGCGATGATGCTTTGGGCATAATCCCGGTTTTTTCTGAAGGGAGAAATAAATGAGGTGAGGACAATCATGCCTGATTCTGCAAACAATTTGGCTGCCTCAGACACCCTGCGTAAGTTTTCATTTCGATCCTCATCACTGAACCCCAGGCCAGCATTGAGCCCGTGCCGGACATTGTCCCCATCCAGCACTGTTACCTGATAATCTCGCTTGAAAAGTTCTTCCTGACAGGCCATAGCAATCACTGATTTTCCCGAGGCGGACAACCCGGTAAACCATAGGACTGTAGCTTTGTGTCCATTTTTAGCTTCACGCGCTTCAAGTTTTATGGATTGGTCGTGGTAGGTTAGGTTTGACATTGGTGATGAGTCCTTAGGGAGTTAGTTAAAAGTTGATAGGTGACAAGTGACAAGTGACGGGTAACAAGTGATAATGTTCCATGTCTTTCGGTTAAATGCTATTTAATGTTTCTGCAAGAGTTGGAAGGGAGAGGTCTTTTTCCGATAACAGATGGTCTTCCCTGGGAAGTGGCCAGGGAATATTTAACTCAGGATCGTGGGGGTGGATGCCAGCATCACCTGATCTAATTAAAAGTGAAAAATGCAAAGTTAAAAGTTACCCTTAGACAGCAGCTCTAGCTCTGCCAACTTTGGAAGAGACTGGTCCTTAAGTGATAATAAGTGCGCTTCCCTTGCCAATTGCCATGGAATTGACAAATCTGGATCATAAGCGTGTATTCCGGCATCAGAGTCTGGATTGTAGAAATTATCAGTTTTGTATTGGACAATAGCTGTCTCGCTGGTAACAATGAAACCGTGGGCAAAGCCCTTGGGGATGAAAAGCTGATGATGATTCTCAGCAGTCAACTCAGCACCAGCGAATTGCCCATAAGTTGGTGAATCAGGACGGATGTCAACCGCCACATCCCAAATTGATCCTTGAACCACTCTTACTAGCTTGGCCTGAGCATGAGGTGTCTTTTGGAAATGCAGCCCTCTTAGCACTCCCCGGCCAGATAAGGATTCATTGTCCTGGACAAATTTTACACCAGGAAGGAACTCCTCAAAATCCTGGAGATTGTAGCTTTCTTTAAAATGCCCCCGCTCATCTGAATAAACTGTGGGTTCAATGAGCAGAACCTCGGGAATGGATTGAGGGGTAACTTTAAATTTCATGTATAATTCCTTCGGAATAAGTCTAATGTCGAATGTCTGAAAGTCGAAAGTGTCATGGCTGGGTTCATGCTGAGCTCCGAAGATGTTTGGACAAGGCTGAGATTCCTTTTGAAATGCTCACAGATTTTTCTCGCAAGTCTTTTGAGTTATTCGAGTCAAAATATCTTAAATCCTCTGCAAGATACAGCATACTTCGTACCTCCCCGCAGGAGGCTTTGGCTATATCAAGAAATCTGGCGAAGTCTTTGTCAGAGCCACGTTCAAATCCTTCGGCGATATTATTCATGATCGAAACCGCAGCAGTCTGAATCTGATTCCTGAAGCCCCAATCCTTCACACCGTTTTGGTCCGCATTGATTACCGCGTATATCAATCCAACTAGCTCTCTAGCTTCCTGCCATATTCTCAAATCTTCGAACTGACTGACTTTTGACATTCAGACCTTAGACTTTTGACTACAAGTTTTCAATATCAGCGATCTGGAGACCCTGGCGTTTTTCAAGGGTCTGGACAAACTGAGAGGCTTCCAGCATGGAATCAAAAGTACCTGTATCTAACCAGGCGTAACCGCGTTCCATGATTTGGACCTGTAATGATCCCTGCTCTAGATAGTGCTGATTGACTGATGTGATCTCGAGCTCCCCCCTGTCAGATGGTTTTACATCTTTAGCAACCTGAACCACTGAATTGGGGTAGAAATAGAGTCCAACAACTGCAAAATTACTTTTTGGGTTTTCAGGTTTCTCTTCTATCGAAAGCGCCTTTTGTGAGTTATTAAACTCAACTACACCATAACGTTGAGGGTCATCCACATGATAGGCGAATACAACGGATTTTTTCTGCTCTGCGACAATCTGAGCACTCTTCTTCAACATGGTGTGTAACCCGTGACCAAAAAAGATATTATCACCAAGAATCATGCACACATCGTCTTCACCAATAAAATCTTCCCCAAGAATAAAAGCCTGCGCCAGACCATCTGGACTTGGTTGGACCAAGTAGGAGAATTTGGCTCCAAAACGACTGCCATCCCCCAGGAGTTCTTCGAAACGAGGTAGGTCAGATGGCGTTGATATGATGAGAATTTCTTTGATGCCTGCTATAAGTAATGTAGACAGAGGGTAGTAAATCATCGGTTTATTGTAAATTGGTAGGAGTTGCTTAGAGACTACTCGTGTTACGGGATGTAGCCTACTTCCTGAACCTCCAGCTAAAATGATACCCTTCATTATTTCACACCCAATCTTTCCTGCTCATAAATTTGTTTTTGCTGTAAGGCTTTCCACCAATCCTGATTGTCAAGATACCACTCAATGGTTTGCCTGAGACCTGTCTCGAAATTCTGTGATGGTTCCCAGCCCAATTCATTCCTGATTTTAGAGATGTCCATGGCATAACGGATATCATGCCCCGGACGATCCGTTACATAAGTGATCTGTTCTCGATAACTCTTACCTGAATCAATGGGTCGAATCTCATCCAGAATGCTGCAAATGCTTTCAACCACACGAAGATTGGTTACCTCTTCTTCCCCACCCACCAGATAGGTCTCACCGAGATTCCCTTTCTGAAATACTGAATAAATCGCCTCACAATGGTCTTCAACATGGAGCCAATCACGTATATTCAATCCATCGCCATAAATCGGAAGTGGTTTTCCTGATATGGCGTTTATAACCATGAGAGGAATCAACTTTTCCGGGAATTGGTATGGACCGTAATTGTTGGTGCAATTTGTTAGAAGTATTGGAAAACCAAAGGTTCGTCCCCAGGCTCTCACGAGATGATCAGACCCTGCCTTTGAGGCTGAATAGGGTGAACTGGGGTCATAAGGAGTATCGATTCGAAATAGTTCATCGGGTCCCAAAGAGCCAAAAACCTCATCAGTGGATACATGGAGAAAGCGGAAGCTCTCTTTTTTTGCTCCGGTAAGCGTCTTCCAATAATTATGCATTCTATCTAAAAGAATGGCTGTCCCCACAACATTGGTCATGATAAAGGGAATGGGTCCGTCAATTGAGCGGTCCACATGGGATTCAGCTGCAAAATGAATGATGCCATCGGGCTGAAACTCATCTATCACGGACTTAACAACCTCGGCATCTGCGATATCGCCTTCCACAAACTGATATCGAGCATTGTCTGCCACTGAGACCAGATTGTCTAGATTACCAGCGTATGTGAGTTTATCCAGGTTGAGGATGTGATTGTCGGTTTCAGCGAGTTGCTTTAAGATAAAATTGCTACCTATAAATCCGGCGCCACCTGTGATTATTATTCGTTTCAATTGAATTCCTAGCCTTCGGTTAAAATTTAGCAGTTGAAATTAGTCAAAAGTCGATGGTCTGAAAGTTGAAAGTAGTAACCCACTTATCTAAAACTCATTCTGTAACATATATCGTCAAACCTGATCTATGGGGCCTTGCTACTATATTTCTACCCGCTTAGCGGGATTCAGTCTGCAGGGCGATAAATCTAATCTTGTTGCCAACCACAGATTTATCGTTCATACGATGTGTCTATCAACATGGTTCCCTGTTTAGCAGAGAGATGGAGTTGTCTCGCTAGCGCTCGAAAAAGAGATATTGAGGATAATTTAGTTAAGTTTACCGGTGACCCAGGGGAAATCGGCAAGTGACTTACTGTATCACAAATTGAGGGGGCAGCCTCATAGAATGGCTCTTGTCGAATCATTGGTTAAATGCCCACCCTCATCCTGAACTACTTGAGTTACCATTCTGGTTATATGGGTTTAAGGGCATGGTTTTTTTGTGGACACGCATCGCGGGAAGCTCGGCTTGATCGAATTCGTCGATTTTCTGGAGGTCAGCTCTGGCTTTGGAAAATCGATTTAGTACCATGGACAATTCTCTAATTATCCTGACCTCTAAAGTTCTTAGCTTTCGTGCAACCTCAAATTCATTTGGGTATCCGGGTTTTGTTGGAATTGGGTTTTCCAGATCGAGATCATCCATCGAGGCGTCGATCTTTTTTATTGTTTTGATTATTAAATGATCAATCCATTGGATTCGTGTTGCAATATCTAAATTTTTCATGACTTCAGATTGTACAAGATGACCAAATCCATTCTCAAGTTCGATTGCGAAGGTTGACTCCAAAGCAGAGTCGGTGCGAAGGAAATTTTCATACTCTTGTTGTCTGTCAACGGTCCATCCATGACCAGCTCTGGTATTCCAATATCTGAAAAGAAATTTATCCATCTGGTCAAAGGCAAAATTATAATTTCCATCTAATCCATTAACTATTTTACATATATCTCCAGTCGATACTCTGTTAAGGGCTAAAGTTCGGACTATTCGGCCCAAAAAGACGTTTGTTAGTAACTCATCGTGCCTGGGTTTTTCCCGGTCTCGAATAATGCATGATTGTTGAATTTTAAGCTCTTTGGGGGGGAGCAACATGGGAAGGATTTCAATCAGTGAATCCTTTACTTCACAATTGGGCATTCTATCAGCCATTTTCAGTAAGATTTTTTCCGCCCCAGGGGAATACTTACCATAGGGTTTGGTACATACACGAACTGTATACCCCTCATGTTTGAATAATTCAATTTCGCATCGTTTTCTGCTTGGATTAGCGTCCCAATGAATTTTGTTCATAGTATCTGAGTCCTTATCTTTTCTAATTCCTATTGTGACTTCTTCCTTCATTATCAGGTCTTTTTTACCTGCCACTGAACTAAAGTCTGCATACAACAACCGACAAAAGTGTGATTAGTTTGAAAATAAATTTTGGGTTGATGCCTACCATCTAGGTGTAATTATTGTGGATGTCGTACTTAAAAGACGCCATATAACATGATATTATTAGTTGTTATTATTGATGTTAACAAAATGGCGCCTGTCAGCGTTAAAGATATACTGCACTGACAGGCTCTCATATTCTTCTGCAACGCGAACTGTACTAGTTAGAGATTATTTGAGATTACAATCGGAGGCGAGAAATTAGACTTGAAATCTGGTTCCTTGCAGCAAGAGCCTTCTTCAATTGAGGCTTGGAAACAATCTCTCTGATTCCAACCTCTACCCTGGCCCAGCGATAATCCTCAGTCAGAGTATCCATCAACTCGAAAGTTGTAATGACTGCTATCTGAGGAATACCACTTCTAGCCAGCCGTAGCTGATGATCACGCCACAACCTGATGCTACTTGGGGATATGTTGAAGACCATTGGTCTTGACCTGCGCTTGATTAGGGGTAAGACATACAACCTAACCCCTGGCTTGCACATGCCAACTCCACGTATGGATTCTGGACAGTGATCACAGGCAGTCGCCATAGGCTCCTTGCTATATATAATACCATCCATGGCAGCACACCTGGATTGCTCATGCCCTTCTAACCAAAGGGCTCTTACATATTGCTCTTCCAAAACGATCACTGGCAAGGTCTGGTGCTTTAAAAGAATGTTCTGTTTGTCCTCTGACAAATATGATTCACCCTTATCGATAAAGAATTGATGTTTACCCTCCTCATTATGATCTATACGAAGTCTGGGTATATCAAATTTCTCAACCTGTAACTCCAAGCGTTGAAGTTCATTATCAATATCCCAGCCTGTTTCGGCCAAGTGCTCCAATGCGCTATCAAGGGCAACTTTTGATACTTTTATCATATTTCTCCTCTTCTCTGCCTCTCATTCTCATCTTGCGGGAGCAGGTGCCTTACTTTTGAAAATCGATTGTTTAGATGCATCATTGAGCGATCATCACAATGATCACGATAGGCGCAAAATCCACACGACGAATTGTTCGGGAAAGCCCAATCTCTAGTCATCATCTTGATGATGTTTCTTAATTCCTGTTTGAACTGGATCAATTCCCAGGGGGGTTTCTCCACGCTGATCCAGGGCTGGCCCTTCTGCGAGCCTTTCTTTCCATACTTCCCATCACGTTTATAAATCTCATGGGCCCGCAGGAAATAGATTGAGGTTCTATGCACCTTCATCAGGATTCGAACCCAGGAGTCA
>Ga0233437_1001753_pt1 | contig 37151 bp, 43 predicted proteins | sample SI_122_August201_FD_182714 | JGI IMG/M metagenome (GOLD analysis project Ga0233437, IMG submission 182714) | Seawater microbial communities from Saanich Inlet, British Columbia, Canada - SI_122_August2016_200_MG | ecosystem: Environmental > Aquatic > Marine > Inlet | place: Canada: British... | reverse complement strand
CCCTGAAGAAATGGATACTTGGTTAACAATTCTCTCAAGCATCAATACAGAACCATTTTGTAAAAACATTTTTGAACAAACAGGTAAATTCTCAATTGAAGGAGAAAGTAACTTTTACTGTCAACTTGGAATCAATGACATTCTCTCCACATTAATAACACTAAAGACAAAAGAACAAGCGAACGTCAATTATTTTGAAAGTGAAGAAATCACCAATGAAATCTGTAAAGATATTAGTGCATATGTATTAACAGAAGAATTTGACTTTGTTTCAGGCCAAGGTGTTGCTTACTTAAATTATAAAACCTTTTGCACATGGCAATTAACAAGTGCTGAAATCGGAAAGATCAAGGCAGAACTAAATGAGCCTTCTACAACAATTACAGAGAAAAAATATAAAGAACTATTCACTTCATTAATTTAATGGAAAACAAAACAAAATTATTTTTTTCTTTAATCTTACTTCTTAATTTTATTTTTATATCATTTTTCTTTCCAATTAATAAAGTAATAAACAAGGAGCAAATATCAAGTGTAGATTACCCCATTCATTATTTCAGATATTCAGAATTTACAAATACTCCAATTAACTTAATTAGTAGCTTTATAACAATAAATGATTTAAAATTAATTTCTATCATACTATTCTTTCTACCAAAATTACTAATTTTTAAAACCTACATTTTCTTATTTTTATTAGCAATACCACTAATCTTTTACAAAGGATCAGAAATTTGTTTTAAAGATAAAAATTCAGCCTTAATTTCAATGTTACTTTCTTCGATTATTTTCTTTTATTCCTTTTTTATTAAACAAAGATTACAATCAGGCCTATTTCCATTTCTATTTTCAACATCTTTAGTTTTCCTAAGCTGTTGTTATTTTTATCGAGATGGAATTAAAACAAAAAAAGCCTGGTTTTTCTTATTCTGGTCATTACTAATTCATCCATTTGCAATAATCTACTTCCTAATCTTTTCTTCAATAAAATTTTGGAAAAATAAACTAATTAGTATTTCCTCAATTATCTTAATTTTCCTTCTAGGAATAGTTCAATACATCTGGTTTGGATTAGATTCATATTTTCATCAAAGTACAGGATTTAAAGGAATTTTAGATATAATATCTTATCCTCTTTTCCTTTTCACCTTCATTTTTTCAATTTACTCTCTAATTAAGTTTAAAAAAAGAACTTTTTGGATAGTTCTGATTACTTCCACTTTCCTTTTTGCTCATTTTATTGGATTACTAAATATCTTCTCAGCTCTCCAACCTCAAAGAGCAATGTATTTTCTCTTCTTCTTTCTAATAATACTGGCACCATTAAAAATAAAAAAAACTAAAGAAATCATTTTAGCTTTAGTTATTCTCTTAACACTTATTCTTATCAATCAAAACCTATTATTCGCATCAATTGATCACAAACTAGAATTTGGAATTCATCCAGACTTAATTGAAATTAAAAATTCTATTAAAACACCATCTAACATTTGGATCGAATGTTCAACTTATCAAACAGATTTGGTTTATGGTGGCCATTCTGATTACTTATTCAAATCTTGGTTTCCTCAAGAAAAAGTGATACTCTCATATATATCCAACAATCCATTTAAACTTTCTAAACATTTTTGTGAAGGAAAAGTAAATGGAAAACCAATATCTAATGAAATTATTGAAATTATTGAAACAAATAATATTTCACATATTATTATCTGGACTAATGAATCTAAAAACTTCTTCTCAGAAAAAACATGTTTTTCTAAATTTTGTTTAGTAGAAAAGTTTAAATAATCATTAAATACCTTTTAAAATTATGAAAAAGTATCTTAAGCCAGAAGTCAAAATTCTTAATGACATTATAATTGAAAAATGTGAAGCTGGCTGTGGAACACCTTGTTGCGCATCTTCTGCTTTTATGTAAAAAAATTATATACAGCAATTATTCATCCTTTCTTATTAAAAACTAACAGATTGTCCAATCTTACCACCGTGCCATTTCTTATTGATTTCTATTATTAATTTTTCAAATTCAATAGGCCCTATCTTTTCTAAAATATGGTCACCAAGTCTTAATAATATTTCTAACCAAAGTTTCCGTGATTGAGAACAAGAAAAATCATTATCTTCGAATTCAGAAATACAATTAACTTTATTACAAGTATCTTCAAAACTACAATCACAAGATTTTTTTATAAACTTATATTTTAAATAATTTGTAAAAACCCTCAATTCTTTAATTTTCTTTACAAAAAAGTCGCAAGTTTCAACATTTAAATTACCTAGTTTTCTTTTATTAACAATATAATAATGAGGACAAGGCCAAAAATCCCCCCCAGAAAATAATGTAAAATTCTCATCACCAAGTGAACATGTGCTTGCTTTTATCGACTTTAATTGATTATTCTTATTTCCAACAGCCTGGGAAATCATTGTAATTGGTATAATATTACCTAGATTATATTCCTCTAAAAAGTAATCTGCAAGTCTTAAACATTCAATTTCCAATTCCTTACAATTCTCTTGGTTAATTGTCCCAATAATTGGTCTTATATCAATTTCAAATAATGTTTTTTCATTAATACTCAAAATGTTTTTTGTAAATTCTACAAAATTTTTAACTAAGTGAGAAGGATCAAAAGTATAAGTAATTGGAATCTCTTTCTTAAATAAAGAGAGCTTAACTAAATTATTCCACGAAATTTCATAAGTATTATCCTTATTTTTAGTTTTTCTAAATAAGTCATGGCTTTCTTTTGTTCCATCTATACTTACAGGAACAATAATTTCAGGATCTTCAAAAATCTCTTTATTATAAAGTGTTAAATTACTATTAACAAAAAAATCATGTTTTCCAAATCGCTCCGTAATTTTATTTTTAATTGCAAAAATTCTTTCAGGATACAAAAAGGGTTCCCCACCTAAAATCATTATTTTTTTTTTCTTATTAAAATAATTAATAGCATCCATTATATCTAAGAATTTATCTAAAATTTCATCAGTAACAAAATTAATTTCATCAGAATGATTAACATAACAATATTCACATCTTAAATTGCAATTTGTCGTTAAATATATATTTATCATTTTATTACAATTTAACCATTCCAAAACTATATAAAATTAAGTGTTTTATAGTCATTATGTCTCTACCAAAATTAGTTCAAAGAGTATTTGAGAAAGGAAAAACAACAAAAGTGATCTCAAATAGTATGTTTCCTAAATTAAAAGTAGGAGATAATATTAAAATCATAACAAAAACTAAACCTAAGTTTGGTGACATTATTGTTTACTTCTCAAATAAAAAATTAATTGTGCACAGGTTTTATTTTAAACTCAAAAATAAAATGATCACAAAAGGAGACAATAGTAAATATTTTGACAAACCTTGGAATTATAAAAAATATATTGGAGTAGCTAAACTCAAAATTAAGTTTACAGAAAGATTATACTCATTAATTCATATAATCAAAGCATTACCGAGAATAATCAAAAAAATCATTCTTAAAGAGAAATTGTAAAAGTTTAAATATAAAAACCCGATATCCCTAATTATGACAAAAGAGGTTCTTCAAAATTATATAGAAAATAGAATCAAATCTGGTGAAGATTATTCAATAATTAAAGAAGATTTGAAATCAAGAGGTTATTCTGACAATGAAATTGACGAAGCCTTTGATTTTGGGCATACAACTGAAGAAGAGCATGTTCTAAAAATAAATGAAAATCAAATTCATAAAAAGAAATTTTCTTTTGACTTTCTAAAAAAATATGAACACTATAAAAGATTCATATTCCCTGCATTCATTATCTTAATCACATTAATTGGATTTCAATATTCAGAGAAATTTAAAGAAGAGCAATTCACAAACTTCATTCTTGTAGGTTCAATATACTTACTAGTTGCTTTAATGACTTCATTAATCCAAACAGGAATTATTGTAAATGTAGTTGTTTCATCACGAAGAAAAGAAGACCCTGGGTTATTTAAAACAATTTTCTCAACAGTAATAGTGTCACACTTACTAGCAGTTTTTATTTTGCCAATGACAATGCACATAAATATTCTAATCCCTATTGCATTTGGAACTTTACTTTTCACAATCATCTGCTTAGTATTCCTAAATTTTAATATCCATGAATTAATTTCAAGTGTAGTTACATATGCTCTTATCTCAGTTCTAGTCTTAATCTTAATTAAAGACTTTTATAATTTTGAATTTATAATTGGATTTTTAACAGGATGAAATTTAATAATATTAACATAGATTGGTTAGGCCATGCTAGCTTTAAAATTAAAACAAATAAAATAATCTATATTGACCCTTTTAAAATTAATAATAATGAACCTGCTGATATTATTTTAATAACTCACAGCCATTACGATCATTGTTCTTTAGAAGACATTAAAAAAATATTAAAGCAAGAAACAATAATTTTAGGCCCAATTGATATTCAATCAAAAATTTCTAAACTGTCTTATGATATAAAATTTCAACCAATCTCTCCAGGCAAAAACCTTAAAATTGAAGAAATTAAAGTTCAAAGTTATCCTGCTTATAACATTGATAAAAAGTTCCATCCCAAAAATAATGAATGGCTGGGTTATTTAATTGAAATTGAAAACTTAAGAATATTTCATGCAGGAGATTCAGATGTAACTCCAGAACTTCAAGATCTTAAAAATATTCACATACTAATTCTTCCGGTTGGAGGAACTTATACAATGAATGCAAAAGAAGCAGCATCTTTAACAAACATAATCAAACCAAAAGTAGCAATTCCAATGCATTTTGGATCAATCATTGGGGATAAAAAAGACGCTTTAGAATTCAAAAACCTCGTAAAAACACAAACTATAATTCTTGATAACTCAAATGTTTAGAAATTAAATCTTGCACTTTTTTACTCTTAATTTTACTTCTAATTTTTATTCTTTCAAGTGGAGAAATTCTTCCCCTACATTTCTTACAAAAACCCAAATCTAATTTACCATTAATTAAATTTTTAGTTGTTTTCTTCCACTTAGCACTTCTTAAAACATCAGAAATAAAAGAATCATTAACATTACCCATTTTTGTCTTACCATCATAATCATAACAACATAAAACAATATCTCCATTTGACAAAATTGGCAAAAAAACAAATGGGTCATAACAAAAACCACAATCAACCTCATTTTGAAAATCAATATTCCAATCAAATCGACGATTAAATGAAAAAGAGATATAATCATCTATTTTCATTTCGCCAGGAACTTTAAAATTAAGAATCTTTTCTTGTAAATCTAAGGGGAAAATTTCCTTAATTAAATTTAGAATAAAAGCACTTTCTTTTTTTTCTTTAACAATAAATGATTCTTCAGCCTTAATATTATCCCATAACCAAAATCTAAATCCAATCTTAACTTTATTTTCCTTAAATAATTTGCATGAAGACTTAATATTTTCAAGATTAATATCTGTAAAAGATTGGGTTGAAATTATTACTTGATCTATTCTAGCCTTTATAATCTTTTTAGACAATTCTTCATCTAAAAAACAGCCATTTGTAACTAAAGTTTTTTTAAAGTTAAATTTTGATAAAACTTCACAAATTTCTTTAAATTCAGGATGAAGCGTTGGTTCACCCATCAAATGAAAAGTAATAGAATCAGAAAGCTCTTTCTCTTTAATTTCATTTAAAATTTTCTTAAATAAATCAAGGTTCATATGAACTTTTTCTCTTTTCATATATTGATTAGGACAAAAAGAACAATTCAAATTACAATAATTTGTTAATTCAATCATTACTCCTTCAAATAAACCCATTAAAAAAACAAACACTTTCACTTATATAACCTTTCCGACATATTTAAAAACAAATTATTCTTCGTAGACTTTATGTTACGAACACACACTTGCGGAGAATTAAGAAAAAAGGACTTAGGTAAAACAGTAACCCTAGCAGGATGGCTGCACAGCATTAGAAGTCACGGTAAATTATTTTTCATCGATCTTCGCGATAGGTATGGTCTAACTCAATGTGTTATAAATGCTGAAAAGGACTTTGAATTTTATAAATCACTCAAAAAAGAATCAGTTTTATTAATCAAAGGAAAGGTTCAAGAAAGAATTAGCGGTCAAAAAAATAAAGATATGTTAACAGGAGATATAGAATTAAAGATTTCAAAACTTGATGTTTTAACAAAATCTGAACAAACTCCATTTAAAGTTGAAGATGACGTAATTGCTAATGAAGATTTAAGACTAAAATATAGATATTTAGATCTAAGAAGAACCCCTGTAAAAAAAGCAATTATTACAAGGCATAAAGTCGTTAAAGCAATTCGAGATTATTTAGATAATTATGACTTCTTAGAAATTGAAACTCCATTCTTAGGTAAAAGTACACCAGAAGGAGCTAGAGATTTCTTAGTACCATCAAGAGTTCATCCAGGTAAATTCTATGCTTTGCCTCAATCACCTCAAATCTACAAACAATTATTTATGGTTTCAGGCCTAGATAAATACTTCCAAATAGTCAGATGTTTTAGAGATGAAGATCTTCGAGCAGATAGGCAAAATGAATTCACTCAAATGGATTTAGAAATGAGCTTTTTAGAAGAAGAAGATATTTACAAAATGATTGAAGGTATGATGGCATCAATCTGGCAAAAAGTACACAAGGTCAAGATAAAAACACCTTTCTTAAGAATGACTTACAAAGAATCAATGGAAAGGTTTGGTGTAGATGCACCTGATATGAGATTTAAAAATGAACTTCAAGATTATAAGGACTTTTTCAAAAAATGTGGGTTTAATATTTTAGAATCCGCAAAAAATGTTAAAGGAATTAAATTCAAAGGAAGCCTAGATAAAAAACAACTTAAGAAAGTTGAAAGTGAGGCTAAAAGATTCAAAGCAAAAGGAATGATTTCATTAACCAATAATAATGGAATTGAAGGTCCAATTGCTAAATTCCTAAATAAAGAAACTCTAGCTAAACTTGAAAAAGAAATTAAGAAAGGAGAAACCTTACTTTTAGTTGGTGATGATAATAGGCATATAGTTAATGAGTCACTAGGTAAAGTGAGAAACTTAATTGGTGACATTTTCAACCTAAAAGGAAAAGAATTCAAATTTTGTTGGGTAACAAAATTTCCATTATTTGAATTAAACGAAGAAGGAAGAGTAACATCAGTTCACCATCCGTTTACTTCACCTCAGCCAGATCATTTAAAATTTTTGGAAGATAAACCTCTAGAAGTTTTGAGTGTAGCCTACGATTTAGTAATTAATGGAACAGAAATCGGCGGAGGAAGCATAAGAATCCACGATCCAGAAATCCAACAAAGAATTTTCAAGGTTTTAGGATTAACTGATGAAAGAATCAAAATCAACTTTGGATTCTTAACTGAAGCTTTCAAATATGGAGCCCCACCACATGGTGGAATTGCTTTAGGAGTAGACAGATTAGTTGCAATGATTGCAGACAAACCTTCACTTAGAGACGTAATTGCATTTCCAAAAACAAAAGATGCAGAAGGTTTACTTGAAGGAACACCAACATTAGTAACTAAAGATCAACTAGACGAACTCCACATAAGTTCAAAGAAAAAATAATTTTATGGGTTTGCTTTCCAAATCCCATTCGCCTCAACTCGGCGAGGAGTTGTTCAAAGAAAAAATAATTTTTTTATTCTTTTTTAAATGCCTGATTATAAGCAGCAATAATTCCTGCATGATCAATATCTGCTTCAGTAGAACCACCACCACTAAAAGTTCCAAATGAAAAAATAGGGGTATTACCAAAAAGACCTAAAACTAATCCTTTACTTTCTGGATTTTCTGGATGAGGGCCACATTGTGCGTGATATTTCAATAATGTTGAACCTTGAACTTCAGCAATTAAAATTGAATTCCCAGAAATTGAATTTTGGCGCACCTCAAAAAGCAATCCATTATATGTATCATCAGATCCTGGAAGAGAAAATAAAACTGGCTGATCACGTAAACTATTAATCGCAACTTCTAAATGGTCTGGGTCTTTTTCGCTTGAAAAAATCATATCATCATTAGGAACTCCAACAATAAGCCCTTCACTTGTTTGATAAACAAAAACATAACGTCCATCAGCTTCTCCCTTTTTAGGAATTGTTAAACTTTCAAGAAATCTATCAACATCAGAAGAGCCATAAATATAGGCCGAATGCCCTACATTAGAACCCAAGAAATCTAATTCTAAAACTAAATCATCCCTACGTGAACCTTCATGAGTATTAATAATTCGAGCTAACCCAAATAAGCTTCTTGCAATTCCCTCTTTAGAATAAAATGCCATTTTTAATCAAGTAAAACATTGCTCATTTAAAAATCTAATCTTTATACTCTATTTTCATTTCTGTTCCACTCAAATCAATACTTGTAATTAAAGAAGAATTTCTAACAAGTCCAAGTTCAAACAAAACAACATTAATATAAGATCTTTGTGTAACAATCATCCCATTTGGCCTACTTAACAAAATCTCTCCACCTGGTTGCCTATATGCAAAAGCATAATGATCTTCAGTTAAACTCAAATCAAAACCATCTAGATTCTCTTTTCCGAGTTGCCTTTGTAAAAGTCTACAATCAACAGTAGTTAAATGAACTTCTAAACTTTCTTCAGGTTTAAATAATGAATTAACTCTTATAATTTGGCCTAAAGATCCTGCACGACCATCTGTAACATACTCAGGAAACTTAACAAGTCCTAAAAATTCACCCAAATCAACATCCCTTTTAGAAACCCAGTTTTCGTCTCTGTAAGAATTATCCATAACATTAAAAAAATGTAATAACTTAAATAGCTAACTCAATAATTATCAAAAGAAAAGCAAACCCCCAATATAATGTCCAAATCAATTCATACTTTCTCTGGTTTCCAATTAAAAACTTAGGCCAAAACCATAATTTTCTTGCCCTATCTAATCCCAAAATTAATCTAAGTAAATGTAACATAAAATCATAAAAAGTCATTACACACAAAATAACTAAAATTAATCTCATAACAATCAAATAACTTCAAGATATAAATCATTTTTGCAAAACCGAAACTTGTATTAATGAATTATTCTTCTTTCCTACCTTCACATGACGAAAATATATAAAAATAAAGATTTTGAAGATAAGCTTAAGAGAATTATCAAAGATGGAGAGGAACACCTTCATTTAATCATTGATTTCGATAAAACTATAACTAAAGAATGTACATCAAAAGGTGTAAGAAATACTTCTTTTGGAATTATTCAAAAAAGTAAATTAATGCCACAAGGTTATGTTAAAGAAACAAATGAATTTTACAAGTACTACCACGATCTTGAGATGTCAAGAACTATTTCTCAAAAAGAAAAAACCAAATACATGATTGAATGGTGGGTGCGAGTTTATGAAATAATGAAAAAATACAACTTAAACCTTAATCAAATAAAAGAAATTGTAAAAGAAAACCCATTCATATTTAGAAAAGGAACTAAAAATCTATTTGATTTATGTGAAAAAGCAAATATCCCAATCTTAATCTTTTCAGCAGGAATAACACAAGTAATTGAACTAGGATTAAAACACGAAAATTTAAATCAAAAAAATGTTCACGTTGTTTCAAACAAATTTGAATTTAATGAAGACGGCTCAATTAACAACTTTGGACCAATTGTCGTTCAATCTCAAAATAAAGATGAAAGAATTGTAAGGGGAACACCTTACGAAAAAATTCTAAAGAAAAAAAGAAATGTAATTGTTATTGGCGACCTTCCAGCAGACGTAACTATGACTCGCGGAATGGATCACGATAATGAATTATACATTGGATTATTAAATGAATTCTCAGAAGAAAAATTAAAACAATATCTAGATAACTTTGATGCAGTCATCACACATGATGGCCCATTTGACTTTGTTATAGACCTAATCAAAAGTATTTCAAAGCAATAATCTTTTTAAAGTAGCTTCTCCTAAGAACAAATATGTTAAGTTTAAGTGATAGGGATTCACAAACTATTGACAATTTAGCTCAAGATTTAGCCTCTGGTAGGTGGGGAAATATTTTTTCTGTAGCAAAAAAACCAGATTCAAAATTCGCAAAAATTATTGCAGTAGCAACAGGAGGACGGTATTGTTCTGGAAACCAAGACGAAATCGTTGATTATCTACGGCGGAATTTTAAAAAAGATGACGTTGGGTTTTTCTATTTTAATAGTCCGAATCATGTCGACGAAATTCGGACCGAATTAACTAGATTATCTAAAATAGGTCTCGTAGTAAAAGTTATGGGAGAAGGAGGCCCACACACAACCGGGGAAGATTACAAGCTCTCTTTTAAATCAAATATCGAACAACAATTAAGATTAGCAATGTCAACATTACAAGAAAGAATTGAAACATATAAACTTGCCAAGCAAGGTATAGATACCCAATTACCTAGAACACGAATACAAATCGCCAATCAGATTCTTGGAGGAGAATTAATGTCACATTTGCCCGCTATTACCCATGAAGTTACAAATTACTCTCCACAAGGGGAATTTTTTGCATCAGTGGATGTTTCAATTGGTGGCCACCCCATTCAATTAGTTTTAAGAACTACAGAAGATCAAGAAGAAAAAGTTAAAAGAGCTAGAACCTCGGGATATAATCTTGCCCAAATTGCTAAAGGGGTATTAGTAAATGTGGATGCAGCAAACAATTTATTTATTCCAACCAAACCAGCTGAAATATCCGGTGGCCTAATGCCATTTAATGGAGTTCATAGTTACCACATTGAATAACAATACTAAACACATTTTCTATTGAGTCCAAAACTTCCAGTTTTTTAACAACCTTTTTAAACTAAAATTAAATACTCATTCTTATGAAACAAACATATATCCAGGAGGTATTAGATAAAGGGAAGGGTGAATTCACCATCAAAGGTTGGATTTACCGAGAAAGGAAGATGAAAGATAAAGTCTTCCTCGTGATTAGAGACTCTACCAACATACTACAAACTATTGTGAAACAAGATAATGTTAACAATAGTTCCTGGAATAATGCATCAAACGTTTCTATGGAATCTGCAGTTGAAATAAGTGGTGAGTTAAAAAAAGATGATCGTGCACCAAATGGTTATGAACTAGTTGTTAAAAAATTAGACTTAATCCATAAGGCTGATAACTTTCCAATTGCAAAAGATAATTCACCTGAACATTTACTAGATAATAGACATTTATGGCTAAGATCTAGATATATGAATTCAATCTTAAAGATTAGATCTACTGTTACAGGTGCCATTCATGAATTCTTTAGAAGTAAAGGTTACCATGAATTTAATCCACCAATCTTCACTCCTGCTGCTTGTGAAGGAGGATCAACTTTATTTGAAGTAAAATACTTTGGAAAAAAAGTATTCTTAACTCAGAGTTGGCAATTATATGCAGAAGCTGCTATCTTTTCACTTGAAAAAGTTTATGACAACGCACCAACTTTTAGAGCAGAAAAATCCTCAACATCAAGACATTTAGCAGAGTTTTGGATGGCTGAAATGGAAGCTGCCTGGATGGATTATAAAGAATGTTCAGAAGTCGCTAAAGAAGAAGTAAAATTCATCATTAAAAAAGTTCTTGAAAATAATAAAAAAGAACTTGAAGTTTTAGGTAGAGATACTAAAAAGCTTGAAGTCTGCTTAAAGAAAAAATTCCCAACAATAACTTACACTAAAGCATTAAAATTACTAAAAGAAAAATGTAATCACGATGTAAGATGGGGAAAAGATCTCAGAACTATTGAAGAGAAAAAATTAATGGAATTATATGATGTGCCAATAATTGTTACTCATTACCCTAAAGAAATCATGGCTTTTTACAAACCAGTTGATGCAACCGATAAAGAAGCACCTGGTCCAGTTTGTAAGTGTTTTGACATGATAGGTCCAGAAGGTTATGGAGAACTCGTCGGTGGTTCAGAAAGAGATACTGATATTGAAGCTCTTAAAAAAGCCCTTAAAGAAGAAGGGGAAAAAATTGAGAACTATAAATTCTATTTAGATTTAAGGAAATATGGAAGTGTAAAACATTCAGGTTATGGTCTTGGTGTAGAAAGACTTGTTGCCTGGATTTGCGGTATTGACAACGTCAAAGATGCAATTCCATTCCCAAGATCCATCGATAGATGGACTCCTTAATTTTTTTTTATTTTTCTAAAACAGCATAAATATGATCCATCATATCTTGCCGTCTATTAGTAGTGCATCTCATACTTATAAAAGTAGTATTATGTTCTTCACCTGAAATCCCATTATAACTTCTTGATATTTGAAGTCTTTCATCAACATCATTTGCTGCTAAAGGGATAGTAATAGTTTGACAATCTTGCCAAGAAGCAAGTTCAGATCTAATTCCTCTTTTCATAGTTTCATTAAATAATAAACCCGATTCTTCACAGATATCTTCACACGCTTGAATAACACTATCCACCTTAACTTGATCTGGATGAATATAAACTCCAAAATAACATTCTTCTAATTGGGGAATACTATCTATTTCATTTTTTAAAAAAAAGTGGACTTCACAAATCGGTTTTAAATTTCTTCCAGTTCTAAATAAAATAGGGTCTGAATTAGAATAAGTAAGCCCATATCTTGCTTCTAAAAGTCTTCTAGTGCCCCAAGAAATAATCTCTCGATTAAAAGTAGGTAAGGCTAAAATCCCACCTAATTTTAAATGGTCTCCCATAGAGCCAACAATCTCAAGAAATCTCTCTTGTCTTTCTTCACCATAACCTAAATTTGACAAAAATTCTCCTCGAGTAAAAACAAAATCAACTTCTTCAGTAGTAAGCCTTTCATCAAGTCCACAATCAACATGCCTAAAATCAATTCCTGGGTGTAATAAAGAAGCTAACTCCACACTATCTTTTCTTCTATCAACACCAATATAATCCACTTGAGGATTATCTAAAATGTGATGTAATGCACCAAGATCATATCCATTTCCACTAACAACTTCCAAAACAGAAAATCTAGGTTTATTTACAAAAAAATCAATTCCTTTAACAATAGCATCTAAAAATAAATATGAAAAATTATCACCTAAACCTTCAGGCTTAACAATATCTGTCTTAGATAAAACCTCTCCAGGAATAGAAACTTGTTTTCCTTGCCTAAAACCTTCAACTAATTGTTTAATTATAGCGCTCTCAATAGCAATTTTTCTTCGTCTCGCTTGATTAGTTAAAGTGCCTCTCCTTATCACTATAATTACCTTCTATATTTCTTGATTTAAAATAATTAATATAAAAACTTTATTGCTTTTCAAATGCTCAAACAACTTTAAAAAAAAGAATTAAGTTATTATTTATAAATAAAAGGGGCTTTCTCGGAAAAAAAGCAACAAAATATATTTAAATACCTAAATTTAAAATTTCCAATATGCAAAAAAAAATAATATACGGCTCAATCTTCTCACTAGCTTGGGCATTAGATATTTTCTTCACAAAAATCATTCTAAAATCCGGAATTAATGCTCTAGATTTAGCCTTACAAGTATTAATCATAAGTTCAATTATTATAACCTTAATTTCCTATAAGAAATTAAAAACAGTTGTTAAATCAAAAGGAAAAACTTTTTTCTCATTACTTTCAATTGGTTTAATTGTAGGGGTTGGTTATGTAACAGGAAATCTCGCTCTAAGATTAACATCCTCTATAAATTATAGTTTTTTAGTAAAAAGTTCAATATTCTTTACAGTTTTTTTAGCTTTAATATTCTTAAAAGAAAAGCTATCAAAAATGAAGTTACTAATCATGGGCACCTTAGTCTTAGGTGTATTTTTATTAACAACAAGTGGAAAACTAATTATTCCTAAAGTTGGGGACTTGTTAACTTTACTAACCTCCTTCCTTTTTTCAGTAGCCTTAGTTATCCAAAAACCGATAACAAAAAAGATAGAACCACAATTAATAGGATGGGCAAGAATAACATATGCAATTATCCCTGTCTTAATTGGATCATTAATCTTGAGAATTAAAGTCTTTGAAACATTTCACCCTCTTGTTATACCAATTGGAATCATCTCTTCAGTTATCGCTATTTACATTAACAAAACTGTAAAAGAATCAAGTGCCTCATTCACAGTTTTATATTCAATGATTGTGCCACTCCTAGTTTCAATATTAGGAATTTTATTCTTAAAAGAAACAATCAATCTAATCCAAGCAGTAGGTGGCTTATTAATAATACTCTCAGGATATTTAATCTATAAAAAAGATATTTAATACCACTCATCAACTCTTTTCTTCAAATCTTCAATGTATTTCTCAACATGATCACAAAAGATCATTATGTCTAATCTAGAACTCTTTTTCATTCGTAGCGCAGTTGCCTTATGAATAATATGATTCTCTTCTTTTTCCAAATGCTTTGACAATTTCTTATAAGAAGGATCATAATCAAAACCATGTTCTTTTTGAGCTTCAACTCTTACTAATTCAATAACGTGTTTTGGTAAATCTCTAAAAGGAAACTCTTCTCTTTCATTCCTAAGGTCTCTAATTTCATCTAAAATCTCACGCATTAACATTCGTGCTTCATTTCTAAGAGTCATTGGTTTATGAGGAAAATCCTTTTTAAAATTAAACTTCTTGCCCCATTTATATTTAAAAAAAGGAAGTCTTTGTAACATTCTTTCAGGTTTAAATCTTAAAACAATACCCTTTAATTCTCCACCTTCTAAAGAACAAATAGGAATGGCCCGAAATCTTACAGAAATCCCACCATACTTTTCACCTTCTTCCTCTTCAAATTTAGAATTTAAAATCTCTTCTAATTGCATATCAAACTCACTTGCAACTATACCAAATAAATCAATCTGACTATCATATACTTGATCATCAGATAAAATTTTACCTGCTAAATAAATAGAAATCAAACCTTTTTCTTTTAAATCTTCAATAGTCTGTAAAATTCCTTTTTTTACAATCTTTCTTACTCTAAAAAATTCTAACATAAAACTAAAAATAAGAATATAGTATAAATTATTTTCCTAAAGTAGCAAGTACCTTATCTCCTAATATAACTCTTAATACTTGTAACTCTTTTGTACTTCCTTTAACACCTTCTAGATTCTCATGTGAGGTTAAAAAATCATCAATACCAACTCGGTTTTCAGCAATCCATAGTTCATAAGATCGATCTATCTCTAAGAGAACATAACCAAATGGTTTTAATCTTCTAGCAATTTCAGCCCTATCCTTTTCATGATTCTTTAAATCACCTGCTAAATCTAAGGAATGATAAACTAAAGCAGAATTTCCGTCTTGTAAAGCGAAACTTAATAATTGAACTTCCTGTGCTAATTTTTCTAAAGATCTAGCTCGCGAACCATAATCTTCATTTGAACCTCTTGTCAATAAATTAGCACCAACTTTTCGAACCATCATTTCCAAAACATTTTCAGGACTCAAATCTTCAATTTTCCTATATCTAACTTCTTTAAAAGAATCTCTGGTTAAACCTTCTCTTTGAAACTTATCAAGTAACGGATCAACTTTTAATCTTTCTTGAGATTCAGCTGCAACAGTAGAAGTAGCATAGTCAATAGAACCGGTCTTATAAAGAATTACATCCGCCATTGAATTTAAACTTAAAACATCATCATTTAAAAGTCTACTGGGAGATTTTTATTTCATGGTACCTTCTAGTTGTTCCCCTAGTCAAAGTAAGGCCTTTTTCTTTTACAAATGTCATATAAGATTCAAAAATGCCTTCAACTCTATTTAAATCATCAATTGCACAAAATGAACTTTGATTCATTAAAGAAGCAAGATTGATTAAATGAACACCAAATTGATTTAGTTTTGATTGGTTATCAGGGAAATTTTTTGTAGCTTTTTCAAATTGATCTAAACTTAAACTAATTTGGCCTGTTTTTTGATAAGCACCCGCTAAACAAGATAAAGCTAAAAAAGAAGGATTTGGATCTTTTATCAAAACATCAATGGCACTAATGTATTCTCCAGATTGAAACAAAGAATAACCAAGAAAACATCTTGCTAGTTTTGAATCTGAATCATGATCTACTAACCATTGATAACTATCAATCGCAATATCATACTTACCTATAATTCTAGCAATTCTCCCTCTCAATGAAGCGGCTTTCGAAGATGGTTTAAAAGAAAATGCAATTCCTGCATTTGTTAAAGCACTATCAAGAATTTGTTTTGTAAGCTTCTTAGATTGTTTTAATAAACCCACATGTGCTTCAGATTCCGCTAAAGAATAATACCAATCTGATTTTCTATCATCATCCAAATCTTTAGTCAAATCATCAATAGAAATGCCTAAAACCATAATCCGAGCATAAGATTTAATAATGTTTGAGCCTCTAATTTTTGAATAAACTTGAGAACAAAGCTCAGCTTGCAAACCAGGATCTTCCAAAACTTCAAAACCAACACTAACAAGTAAATCTAAACTTGATGAACTAGGATGAAAACTATATTTATCAAAAAATGCATCATTTAAAAATTTCTTAATATCTGTTTCATCCATTATATAAAAAAGAATTTCTCTCCACTTTAAAAATCAATCTGTTAGCTTTTTATATGAACAAAGATTCCAAAAATAAATGGCTCAAGAATTATCTACAACTAAGGCTTTTGCAAGAATCTTATCAGCAGGCTTTAGATTTGCACTGAGTGGATATAAACATAGTGAAGAAAGTCAACTTGGTTTCTGGGGAGAAACCCCACTTGAAATAGGAATTGAAGTCGGCCAATTAGGAGACCATTATATTATTGCGCCTTCTGTTTCAAGAGTAGGATTATCTATTCAACACCGCGTTCAAAAAGAAAGCCCATACTCACTAGCATGTCATTCTACTCTAAATGAAACAGGTCCAATAAATTACTTATTAAGTGATGATACTAGAGTAAAAATATTTAGATCAAAAAGAACATTAAATGATAAATTAACAGGTAGCATAGTTCTCCCTCAAAGTCAATTGATGACAATTCAAGAAAGTTTAAATGAATCAAGAGGAAACACTATTTATGAAACCGCCTTACATGAATTAGAACAAGCCCTAAGGCCCCAACAATAATCATAGGAATACTGAGTAATTGCCCCATCGTCACATTAAAGAAAACAATTTCAGGCACTCTAAAAAATTCGACAATTATTCTTAATATCCCATAGCCCAAAATAAATCCAAAAAAGATACTTCCTTCTTTTAATTTTTTAAAGCCTGCAAACAAAACAGAAAACAAAAATAAATTCTTAAGTGCTTCAAACAATTGTGAAGGATACCTTGATATTGATTCAGGTGGATAAACAATTCCATAACTACAATTACAAACCCTACCTATAAGTTCTCCATTAATAAAATTCCCAATTCTACCAAGCATTAAAGTAATAGGAATTGGCAAAATAACATAATCTGCGAATTTCAAAAAATTAATTTTATGTTTTTTTGAATAAAAATAAACAAATAATGTAGCCATTAAAAAAGAACCGTGAAAAGACATCCCTCCTTGCCAAACTTTCAAAATATCCAAAGGATTACGTAAATAATTCATAAGTCCATAAAATATAACATAACCGAGTCTTCCACCAAGAAGCATAAAAACAGCCAAATAAAAAGAAAAGTTTGAAACATCATCTTTAGACATCTTAATTTCTTTTCTATGATAATTTAAGAAAAAGTAAACAATTAAAATGCCAAGAACATACATCAAACCATACCATCGAATTTGTAAACCAAAAAGATTTATCAAAACAGGATTAAGATTGTGGACATACATCTTCTAAATTTATTTCAAAAACATTAATCGGTGTTTCTAATTTAAAGTTAAGTAAAACACCAGGATGGATTTCACCAATTATACCGATTACTTTCTTATTAACTATAACTTGTCCAACTCTTCCCTCAATAAAAGCCGGATCATTATGTTCTTTAAGAGTGCAACTTAAACCAAAATTTCTAAGTAAATTTTCTAAAACTTGTTTAGCTTTAGTAAAGTCTTTACCAGCAATTCCAACACATAACTTTTGAGATTCTTTAATACCAGTATCCCCAGAATTATTTTTCTTAAATCCATATCCAATATCAAATATTAATTGAGGATATTCTTTATCAGCATTTCTTTCAAATACTTCCATAATTGAAGGTAATAAAAATTCACGTAAAGAATCATATTCACTAGATTTTGAGTTGGCCATTTTAATTAACTTGCCTTCCCTTCTCATTTTGGTTAAATGCACAACTTCACTTGACACATGTAAAGTACTAAGTTCTAAAAAACCTAATCCAACTAAAACTTCTCTTACTTTTCGATTAAACTTACTGAGTGGCTTCTCTTCAGCAACTGTAGCAATTTGAGGAAGCTCAGACTCAAAATTATCATAGCCATATCCAATTGCAATTTCTTCAACTAAATCCATTTGATGTAAAATATCAGTTCGATAAGCAGGAATCAACGCTTTTTTATTTACATAACCTAAACCCATCTTACCTAAGTTTTCTTTAATTGGAATTTTACATCCAAGTAAATTTAGAACATAAGATTCATCTAATTTCATTTCTTCAGGATCAAGATTTGGAGTAATCATTTTCTTACCATAATCAAGCTCCATAGAATAAATTTCTCCACCCATATCAGCAAGCTCGCACACAATGATGTTTAAGAGTTTAGTTAATACATTCATGTCAAACCCACTACACTCAATAAATACTTCTTTTGTAGCATCTGAAACCTTACCTGTAGAATCTGAATTAATCACAGGTGGCATTGATAAAATATTATTTTTAGCATCTTTAAAGAACGGAAATAAATCTTTTCCTTCAAGTAAATGGCCAAATTCTCTTCCAGTTTTATGCTTAGATAAAATTTGCAATCCATCCATTTCTCTACTTTCACCTAATGGAATAAACTTAACATTCTTAGGCTTATCAGCAAAAAAGTGAATAGGATATTTTATTTTCTCAGAAGGATAAATTCCAATAGCTGCACGTTTTCTATTTCTACAATATGTTACGTGTAACTTTTCTTGCAATTGAATAATTTGTCTAATCTTTTCATCATTAAGTTTCAAATTCTTTACAATTGCACAAACAGTATAAGGTCTAACTTTAGCTACACTTTTATGAATTATTACTTTTTCATTTGATTTCTTAACTTCATATTTCTTAAGTCCACTAGTAAATCCTAAAAAAGTATTCATTGCTCGAATAAATCCAAATTCTCCTAACATATCAGGTCTATTTGGAAATACTTCTACTACAATTTCCTCTTTTGAAAAATCATCTAAATCAGTTCCAAGCATTGAAATTTTATATTTCAAATCTTCATCTGATATTTTTCCATTTAAGGATTTTTTCACGGTTTTATAATCTAATGTTATTTTTGGCATTTTACCACATTTTTGATTTTTTTAGTAAGTCTAAATCATTAGCATACAATTCTTTTAAATTTTTAATTTGTAAATGTTCCATAACTCCTCTTTCTAAACCTTGTCCCCAAGCTAGAACAGGAATATCCTTACCAAGTATTGGTTTAACAACTTCTGGCCTAAAAATACCAGCACCACCAAGTTCCATCCAAGTTTTCTTCTTCGGATGAAATACTTCAGCTTCAACACTCATTTCAGTATAAGGGAAATATGCAGGCCTAAACCTAACTTTATCAAACCCTAATTTCTTATAATACTGTTTCAAATAACCAAGTAGTTGTCTAAAAGTAACACTTTCTCCAACGACAATTCCTTCAACTTGATAAAACTCAAAAGAATGACTCCAATCAATAGTTTCATTTCTAAAACATTTTCCAACTGAAAAGAATTTCCCTGGGATTTGATCTTTCTTTAATTTAAACAATTGATTAACTGATAGTGCAGTAGTGTGAGTTCTCATTACATTCTTTTTAGCTTCAATCTCACTCCAATCATATTGCCAACCCTTTGATCCAGTAGTCCACCCATTCTCATGAGCTTTCTTAATTCTTTCAACAATTTCTTTATCAGGCAATTTACCATTTGAGTTTTTCAAATAAAATGTATCTTGCAATTCTCTAACAGGATGATCTTGAGCCGTAAATAATGCATCGAAGTTCCAAAATGAAGTTTGAACAAAATTCCCTGACATTTCAGTAAACCCTAATTCAAGCCAAATACTCTTAATATATTCAATTGCTTGACTTAATGGATGCTTTTTACCACCATATAAATCAGGCGTTTTTGATTTAATATCATAATATTTAAATTTCTTATTTTTCCATTCTTGATTCTTAATTAATTTAGAAGTAACCTTTTCAATAACTTCTTCAGATTTAACTTTCTTAACATCTTCACCAAGTTTAGTTACTTTAGCTTTAACATGAGTTCTTTCCTCTAAAACCAAAATATCTTTTCTTTTAATTAAAATATCATAAGCAAACTTTTCTTCAGGACTCAATTTTTCTAAATCTAATTCTTTATCAAATCCTTCCAGAAATTTTCCTTCTAAAGATTCTTTTTTAAGAAGAGTTTTACCAAATTCAGTAATAGAAATAATTAATTCACCATCTTTCTTAATTCCAATGGCTCCTTTTTTCTTAAGTAAACCTAAGCAAACATTAACTTCATCTTTCTCTAGAGGCATTTCAGACATCTTTTTATGAGAATCCTTAACTGCCATTAAAAATTGAACTTCAGGTAAACCTTTTTTCTTATACTTTTCACCATTTTTACCAAGCATAATAAATTTACTTTTAACAGAATCAACTTCAACCAATTCTTTATTACCTAAAAATTGTAATGATCTTTTTACTACAATCTCAGGAACCTTAGAATTCTTAACAATTTCACTTAAATGACTTTCTTTAGAAATTGCATTTAAAACTACTCTTTCATTATTACTTAAACTTAGAGCAATTTTATCTGGTAACATATTAAAAAAAAGAAAATAAGTGAATATTTAAAAGTATTGCTTACTTAAGGACTTCATCTGCTGGAGCTAAGTCTTTCCAAGCAAGCTCAAACATATCTTCCATTGCATTTGCAAACAAAGGTGTGTTAACCCAAATTCCAACATCATATGTTGGATGAACTTCTGAATCATCCATTACCATAAAGATTAATTCTTCTTTATCAACAATAACAAATCGTGCTTTAGCTTCTGAGGATCTAACTTCTGCAAAATCTTTAATATCCTTATAAACTTTCATACAATCTTTATCTAAAGGTGCTGCAATTCTAATAACAACTCCTCTTTCACTTGCTTTTTTAATTGAATGTTTTAAACCTTCAACTTTTCTGATAAATCCTTCTTTAGATGTCACAATTGTAACTTGTTCATCTGAAGATTTGATCATCATATCAATGTGATTATACAAATTATGTCTTCCTTTAAGACTTCCTGAAAGATCAGTAGGATCAACTAATTCAACACCTTGTTTATGTAAAGAGTTAAGTTCAGTCATAACTTCACCAGCTCTAACGTCATCAAGTCTATTGACTTTTTCATCTGCTTCTTTCTTCATATGTTTCTTGACTCTGTCAATAACTTCTTCAGGTGGAACCGCCATATATTTAATTGGCTTACCAAACTTTTGAAGAACAAAGCCTTTCTTCTCTAGACTTTCTAAAACGTCATAACTTCTGGACCTAGGGACATTTGCAATATCGGAAAGTTCACCAGCAGTTGAGACCCCTCTGGAAAGCAAAGCTGTCCATAGTCTAACCTCGTATAAATTAAGAGAGAAGTAATGTCTAAGTTTATTTAATAAATCTTCTTTAACTATCATATTGAAACCCCCTTCAAACTTATGTTGCACCACAGCGAAGGTCTTATCACCATCTTTTTTTTACACCCCAAGTAGTAAAACCTTCTAATAAGAGAGAAAAAGACTAACTACTATTTAAAATTTTTTATTCTTGAGTGTTGAAAAAAGCCATGTTTTATAAAGGATATTCTCATTCTTCAAAAAAAGTGATATGCGGAATTGATGAGGCAGGAAGAGGGCCAGTATTAGGCCCATTAGTTGTTGTAGGATTTTGTGTTGAAGCCGTAAATGTTGAAGTAATTAAGAAACTAGGCGTTAAAGACTCAAAGCTACTTAGCAAAAGACAAAGAGAAGAATTCTATAAAGATTTAATCGAATTCCCTCATAAAATAATTATAATTTCTCCAGAAGAGATTGATAATAGGTTTGATAATAATAAAAATCTAAATTCTTTAGAAGTAGATGCAATGGAAAGTATAATCAAACATTTCAAGCCAGAAAAAACAATTATTGATTCACCCTACAAAGATTGTGATAAACTTAAGGTCGAATTAAATCTAGGTGAAAATGATATTGTTGAACATAAAGCAGATGAAAATTACGCAGTTGTAAGTGCAGCATCAATTATAGCTAAAGTTACAAGAGATAATGAAATTAAAAAGCTAGAAAAAGAATATAATGTGAGTATGGGTTCAGGTTATCCATCTGACCCTTACACAATTGCATTCTTAAAAAAAGGAAAAGAATATCCTTTCATTCGAAAATCCTGGGAAACATACAAAAACATTCTAAAAGAAAAACAACAAAAGAAGTTGTTTGATTTTTAGGATTAAACTTATAAATCTCCTTTCTTTAAAAGAAATTTATGACAGATCGTAATCAGAGTACTTATCCTAGTGGAGCTCCAAGGGGGGCTTTAACTTCTTTCGGAGGTTGGAGTAGTAGAGAATTTGAACAACTTCCTAATAAAGACGATGGGGAGCAAATGAAACCTCATGAATTCTGGTTAGAAAGAGCTGAAGATTTAGGGGGAATAATTGAAGCAGATCTTTTTGGCCATCAATTTAAAGTAATTCCTGTTTCTAGTGATGATCTTTATAATCCTCCAATTTATGGGAATCTTCAGCGACTAGGAGGTCTTGAAATAGGAGGACAAATTTTTGTTATTCAAAATAATAGGGGCGTTGATTTACCCAAAAAAAAATCAGCTTTCTTAATGCAAGAAATTGGATTATTAATTCATTTACAACCTGGGGGTTATGATGATGGAATAAGACACCTTATTGCGGCAAGAGAGGAAATTGGATTATTACTAAAGAATCCAGAGCAATTAGAAGAAGTAGCAAAACATAGAATAGGTGAATGGCGAGATAATAATCATAGGAGAATGGGTAGACCAATTGTTCAACCCTATTTTAGAGATATTCTTCAAAGTGTTTATTCAATATTAAATGAAAAAGGCCCAGTCGCTGTAATGAAACAATTTCATCAAGAATTAATGGAACAATATCCTTCATCTGAATTTCCTACAGACTGCATTTGTAAACCTTAGAAACATTTTAATATACAATTCTTAACTAAAATAATATGGTCACAATTCCAAACGTAACTTTAGAGCATATTAAAGACATTAAAGGATTCACAAAAGTTCCAACCAAAACCAAATATGAAGTTCTAAGATTAAAAGGAGATGACTTAACACTTATTCTCTATACATCAGGCAAATTCTTAATGCAAGGAAATGAAGATAAGGCTCACGAAATCGCTGTAAAACATTTCAATCACAAACCTAAAAAGAAGGTCAATCTAACAGGAACAATTGTAGGCTCAGATGAAACATTAAAAGGAGACACATTTGGCGGATTAGTTGTAGTTGCAATTAAAGCAGATGAAAAAGAAAGAGAATCACTTAAAAAATTAGGTGTGGATGATTCTAAAAAATTAACTGACAATAAAATCATAGACTTAGCACAAATAATAATTAATAATTACACTTACATTGTTAAAGAGCTTTATCCAAAAGATTATAATAATGAATTAGAAAAAATGAATACAACAAAACTTCTTGACAAATTACATTTTGATGCAAATATTGCAATTAAAACAAAAGACTCAATTCATATTGTTGATAAATACCCTGGTTGTAATGTTGGAGATAAGGCAATAGAAAAGGCTGAATCTAAATTCATTGAAGTAGCTGCCGCATCAATTGTTGCAAGATACATTGCTCTTTTACAAATGAATGCACTATCCAACATGGTTGGTTTCAAATTGCCTTTAGGCTCAACACACGTTGAACCTGCATTAAAGAAAGTTAAAAAGTTAGGATTAGATTTCTCAGAATTAACAAAATTAAACTTTAAGAATGTGAAAAAATACTTATAAGCACACCCCTAACAAAAACCTTTATAAATAACTTAGCTCATAATTCATTTTGGGGTTTATTATGGTTGATGAATATGTTGAAGAAAAAGAAGAAGTTGATCTAGTTGAAGATGACGAAATGAGTCCAGAAGAACAAGGATTTATTAACGGATTTGAAAACGAAGAAGACTCAACAAATTGTGCTTATTGTAAAAGTATAATTATTAATCAAGAAAAAGCTTTATCTCAAGAAATTGAAAATAAGACATATCTATTTTGCAGTCAAGAATGTCAAGATAATTTTCAAGAAGATCAAGAAGAGGGACTATTCTAATGAAAATCAATAAAGAAATGACTTTTGCTGAAGTTTTAAACGTATCACCAGATTCTGCTAAAATTATGTTTGAATATGGCCTACATTGTATTGGCTGTCATTTATCTCCGTATGAAACTGTGGATCAAGGCGGAAAAGCACATGGCTTAACTGACGAACAAATCACAGAAATGGTAGAGAAAATAAATAAAATAATTGAAAAATAAGGTGATTATATGTATAAAATTAATTTTAAAAAAGATGATTGTGTTGGTTGTGGTGCTTGCGTTGCAGTTTGTTCAGAAAACTGGGATTTAGAAGATGGCAAGGCACATCCTAAAGAAAGTCAAGTTGAAGATATTGGATGCAATCAAGAAGCAGCAGACACTTGTCCTTTACAATGCATCGAAATAGTTAAGGAGTAATTCTTTTTTTTTATAATTTATTCACACTTACAATATCTTTATAAAAGTGTAGTGATTCCAAACTTCACAAACGGAGTCCTTAGAAATTAATATTGATTTCTACCGACATCAAAAAAATTTGGAGGGAATAAAATGAAAGTTAAAGTTTATTCAACAAATACATGCCCATATTGTCATATGGCAAAAGAATTTTTAAGTGAAAATAAAATTGAATTCGATGATATTAATGTTCAAGAAGATCCAAAGGCAGGACAAGAAATGGTACAGAAAAGTGGCCAAATGGGAGTTCCTGTAATTGAAATTGATGATAATATTATTGTAGGATTTGATAAAGACAAAATTAAAGAACTACTAAAGATTTAGGTAATACTATGAACTATGATGTAATAATTATTGGAGGAGGACCAGCTGGACTAAGTGCAGCTATTTACTCAACTAGATATGAATTAAAAACATTAGTAATAGCAAAACAAATCGGAGGCTATGTAAATTACTCTCCAGTTATTGAAAACTATCTTGGAATACCTAATGTAAAAGGATTTGAATTAGTAAATAAATTCAAAGATCATGCTAAAAGTTTAGGTGCTGAGTTAATTGAAGAAGAAGTTTTAGAAATAAGTAAAGATTTAATTGTTAAAACTAATAAAAATGAGTATCAAGCAAAATCAATAATTTTTGCAACCGGTTCAGAAAAAAGAAAATTAAATGTTCCTGGTGAAAAAGAATTCTTAGGTAAAGGAGTCAGCTATTGTGCTACTTGTGATGGACCATTATTCAAAAATCGTACTGTTGCAGTCGCAGGTGGAGGAGATTCTGCCAAAATAACTGCTTTAATGTTAACTGAATATGTAGAACAAGTTCATATGCTAGTTAGAGAAGATCACTTTATCGGCAAAGAATGCTTAAGTTCAAAAGTAAAAGAAAACAAAAAGATTCAAGTTCATTTTAACACAATAATTGAAGAGATAAAAGGCAACAATTTTGTTGAAGAAATAAATTGCACAGGAAAAGAAAATGTCAAAGTGAACGGGATTTTTGTAGAAATCGGCTTAATCCCAAATAATAAATTAGCTAAAGAACTAAATATTAAATTAGATAAAAAAGGATTAATTGATGTTACACCTGGAATGAAGACTAACAGACCAGGAGTTTTTGCAGCAGGAGATATCACAAATGGATCTGATGAATTCAGACAAGATATAACTGCAGCAAGCGAAGGCGCAATTGCCGCAAACTCCGCTTACCACGAGATGAAAAAATGATATCATTCGCCTGTCAAAGAATTAAATTCGAAGACTTAATCAGATGCAGTTTTAACTTAAACAAAACAGAATTAAAATTATTACAAATATTAATCAATTTAAATCGAGAAGTAAAAACATCACAACTCGCTGAATCATTAGACATGGATAGAAGCTCAATCCAAAAAGGAATTTCAGGATTATTAAATAAAGGCCTTGCTAAGAGGCGTCAAGTTAACTTAGAAAAAGGAGGGTATTTCTTCTACTACTCAACTCTTAAGAAAAGTGAGATCAAAGAAAGTATGAATAAAATTATCAATGCTTGGTATCAAGAAGTAAGTAAAGAAATCGAAGCTTGGTAATTAAGTACACAAACATTTATTAACAATTCTTATTTAATTTAAATTATGGCAGAACAAAATCCAGCAGAACAATGTATTTTCTGTAAAATTGCCAAAGGCGAGATACCTAGTTTTAAGATTTATGAAGATGAGAAATGTTTAGCTTTCTTAGATATTAATCCAGCAACTAAAGGCCACGTTCTGTTAATCCCAAAAGATCATTATCATTTAATGCCATTAATACCTGAAGAGTTAAGTGCTCATTTAGGTCAAATCGCAAAATTAATTTCTCTAAAATCAATTCAATTACTTGGTGCAAGCCATTCAAATATATTCGTTGGTAATGGTGCCGCAGCAGGACAAAATGCACCTCATGTAATTATTCACGTAATTCCAAGATATGAAGGAGACGGACTAAACTTAGAATTAAATAAACATTCTGTTAAGCCTGAAGAAATCTCCAAAGTAAGAGAACTAATTGGAAAAGGAATTGAAAAAGAATTTGACTTCAAACTTCCTGTTTGTAAAAAAGAAGAAGCACCAATTCCAAAAGAAGAACCTTCACCTAAAGAAGAATCAAAAAAAGAACCAAGTGAAGAACCAAAAAAGGAGGAAAAAGCAAGTCTTGATGACGTTGCAAACTTTTTAACAGGACAATGAGCAAGTGTGATATTTGTAGGATGAGAAAAACTTGTGAATTAATCTTATTTGAAGATGATGATGTCTCTGTATTTTTAACTGAAACTCCTGCAGGTTTAGGCCACGTTATCGTTACTACAAAAAAACATTTTGAAAATTTAGAAAAAGCACCAGATTATCTTTTTGCCTGGGCATTTACAATTGCAAACAAAGTCTCAAAAGTAATGTTAGAATCTGTTAATATGCAAGGATTAAACTTACTTATTGAAGTGGGAAAAGTTGGCCACCCAATTATTAATCTAGTGCCAAGATTTGAAAATGACAATCTAGGTATGAAATGGGATCCTAAACCTGGCGATCAAGAAGAACTTAAAACAGTTCAATTAATGTATGAATCTGAAACTAAGTCAATGGGCGTTAGTGAAGACAAACCCAAATCAGCACCACAAGAAACTAAAAGTGATGATAAAGAAATTTCAGATAAAGAAGATTATCGAATTAAACAACTTCTAAGAATTCCTTAGAATAACATTGCAAAAAACCAATTACCAAATACTTCTGTTAAAATAAAAGCGATCAAAAAACTTGGAATAAAAGGTATGCCTTCTTTAACTCTAACAAAACTAACAATTTTATCTTTCTTTAACTTTTTAAGTAAACTAATATCTTCAAGTGTCGCACCAATATTTCTAGGGGTAAAATAAACTTTTTTGCCTTTCTTAACAGAATCCATTATCCAATCTCCTTCGGTTAATTTATTCACATCAGTTTTCTTAATCATAATTTGTTCAGTTAAAACTTTCAATAAATTTGACAAATAATACCCAAAGAATAATAGTGCTCCAAGTAAAAAGAAAAGAATAAAGAAGGGATGATTCAAAACTTTCCAAATTACAAATGAGGTAACTAACGAAATAAAAGAGATTAATCTAATTATAGTTCTAACCTTTCTTTTCTCATCTAATCTTTTTTTATATGCAGGCCAAATCTTCTTATAATGAATTCCAATTAACATAAATGAATATAAAATTCCATAAATTCCACCAGCAAAAATCAAATTAATTAAAAAAGTGAGTAATTTAGGATATGTTGCAAAACTCATTCCATACCAAACTCCAATTCCCATTAAAAGTTTAGCATCTCCACCGCCCCATTGCCCACCATAATATAATAAAACAGACAATAAAAACATGGCAACTCCACCAATTACGGAATATAGTAAGGCAGAAAAATTCCAAACCATAATTGATTTAACAAGACTTAAAGTAACCCCTAAAACTATAAGAGAATAACTAACTGTATCTGGGACTTCTCTTGTTCTCATATCACATATAGACGCAAAACCCAAATACAAAGCAATTATGACGATTTCAAACATAATTCTCAGAAGAAACAATAACCTATTTAAATGTTTTTAACCTCATAGTCCTAATGCTGGGGCGTTTGGGGAAACTCTTTAAGGGAAGTAGAAGCACGAATCTAAATTTAAACCACGTAGGTATAACTTTAGAAGGAGCTAATTCTGAAACTAATTACTCTGAAAAATATAAAATTCCTTTTGATACCCTCTATGAAAAAAAAGGCCAAATCATTAATGATTTAGTAAAAGTTCAAGTGCAATTAGATATTCCAATTCTATCAATTTTCTTATTATCAAATAAAAAAGTTCAAAATGATTTTGGTAAAAAAGTAGAACATTTAAACATCACCTTAAAAAACTTAGACTTAGATTTTTTCATTAAAAACCAAATCAAAATATTCCCAATTGGAAAATGGTATGAACTCCCTTCAGAAATTCTTGAAGAAATAAAATCATTAATTGAAGAAACAAAAGACTTCGATAAATTTTTCTTAAATCTTTGTATTAATTATGATGGTCAAAGAGAATTAGAAGACGTGAGTAAAATAATTGCAAGAAAATCATATGCTCAAAAAATTGAAGTTGAAGAAATTAATAAAGAATTAATTAAAGATAATTTATACACTTCATATTACCCTTCTCCTGACTTAATTATTGTTAATGACACAGATAATTTACAAGGTTTCTTAACCTGGGATTCTGCATATTCAAAAATATCTTTCACCAATAAAAAATGGCCGGAATTTTCAAGCCAAGACTTTAAAAGAAAAATTGAAAAGGAATTTCTATGTTAAAATTTCAACCTAGATTGTACCAGCAAGCAATCTTTAATACAACTGCTTCAAAAAATACTCTAGTTGTACTGCCAACAGGTCTAGGAAAAACAAATATCTTCTTAATGCTAACAATTCATAGGCTTAGATTATATCCCAAATCAAAAATTGTAATGTTAGCACCAACTAAACCATTAGCTCATCAACACTTAATTAATGCTCAAAAATATTTAGATCTGCCTCCTGAAACTTTTGGAGTCTTAACAGGTGAGATAACACCAAAACAAAGAAGAGAAGTGTGGTTAAAATCAAGAGTTTTATTTTCAACACCTCAAACAGTTGAAAATGATTTAATCTCAGGAAGAGTTAATCTTAAAGATGTTTCATTAATTTGCTTTGATGAATCTCATAGAGCAACTGGAGATTATGCCTATGTCTGGATTGCAAAAAAATATATTCAACAAGCAACATATCCTAGAATTTTAGGTTTGACAGCATCTCCAGGAGCAGATATTGAAAAAGTAACTGAAATTTCTGATAATCTATACATTGAAGATGTTGAAGTTAGATCAGATGATGATCCTGATGTTATGCCTTACATTAAAGAAGTAGAAATTGAAAAAATTGAGGTTGAAATTCCTGACGAATTTAAAAAAATATTGAAATTCTTCAATGATGCAATTAAAAAAAAAAGTAATGAAATAAAAATTTTACTTAAAGAAGATATTAACTTAAGATCAAAAAAAGAAATTCTAATGTTTCAAAGAGATCTTCATACAAGAATTAAATCAGAAGCTGCAATGGAACCAATGGTTGCAATATCAAGATTATCTGAAATTATTAAATTACAACACGCATCAGAATTATTAGAAACTCAAGGGATTACTGCAATTCATAAATACATGAGTAAACTAAAAAAAGAAGCTAAATCAACACGAGTAAAAGCAACAATTAATCTTGTTAGAGATGTTGACTTTAGAAGTGCATTTTATTTGGTTGATAAATTATATGAAAATGATATTGAACATCCTAAACTTTTAAAATTAGTTAGTTTAATCAAAAAAGAAGTAACAGAAAATAAAAAAGCAATTATCTTCAATCACTTTAGAGATTCAGGAAGAAAACTAGAAGAAACCCTTAAAGAGATTCCAGGCATTAGTCCACAATTATTTGTTGGCCAAATGAAAAAAGATGGAATTGGATTATCTCAAAAAAACCAAAAATTAATGTTAAAAGATTTCTCAGAAGGAAAATTTAATGTTTTAATTTCCACGTCAATTGGAGAAGAAGGATTAGATATCCCCAAAGTTGATTTAGTAGTTTTTTATGAGCCAGTACCATCAGCAATTCGAAGTATTCAAAGACGTGGTAGAACTGGAAGACATGAGTCCGGAAAAGTAATTATCCTAATTGCAAAAGGAACAAGAGATGAAGCTTATAGATGGGTTGCAGTTCATAAAGAAAGAAGAATGCATAAACTTCTAAAAGATATTAAAAAGAAATTAATAATAAAAAAACCAGATCCAAAACAATCTTCCTTAATGTCCTTTACTGAAAAAACAGATAAAAACGTTAAAATATATGCAGATTTTAGAGAAAAAAATTCTCAAGTAATGAAAACAATGCATGATTTAGGAACAGATCTAGAACTAAAAAAACTAGAAATGGGAGACTATCTATGCAGCCAAGATGTAGTTATAGAATTAAAATCAAGAGAAGATTTTGTCAACTCAATAATTGATAGAAGACTCCTTCAACAAGTCAAATCCTTAAAAGAAAATTATGAAAAACCAATGGTTGTAGTTTATGGAACAGATAACTTTTCAAACATGAGAATGATTAATGAAAGCTCAGTTTATGGAATGATCTCAACTATTGCAATTAAATTCAATGTACCGGTAATCTCAGTTTTAACACCAAGAGAAGCAGCTAAATTAATATTTAATATTGCCAAATTAGAACAATCTGAAGGCGGCGATGAAATATCATTACATTACCGTAAGCCCCTCACAACAAACGAATTACAAGAATACATTGTCTCAGCCCTTCCTGGAGTTGGAATAAAACTAGCAAAACCTTTACTTGCCAAATTCAAAACAATCAAAGCTATTTCTAATGCAAAAATAGAAGAATTAATGGAAGTAAAATTAGTAGGTAAAATCAAAGCACAAAGAATTCTAGAAATTATGAATAATGTTTATGATTAAACACATTTACCAGTAACTGAGCCTCCACTAGATAAATCACATGGAGGAATAGAAGAACAAGAAGAAATGGAACAAGAATCCCCACAAGGACAGGTATAGGTATCAGACCCAGAATTACACCAATTATTAAATGGTGTACAACTAGTAGCAGTAGAATAGGATGTAACTTTTTGATCAGTCCCATCACAATTCCAATCATACTCATTTCCAAAACAAGGATTTGAGCTAGCTGTAGAAGTTCCTGTAAAACTACAATCTGCTATTTCTCCAGTATCTAAGCATTCTTTAAACGAATTCAAACAACATCCAACCTGACCACAGCCATCTGTAGTAGTTGTTCCAGGATAAGTTAAATTATCATTATCATCACAATCAATTCCGGTTGGATTAGGACAAGCTAAATAAGTTGATGCAGTTCCCCAACCATCTCCATCTTGATCTTCACAACAATTACTATCAAACCCATCAATATCCCCATCACAATCATTATCAATTCCATCTAAACAATTCTCGTTTGTAACATTTTCATCAATATTATGATCATTACAAGCACATAAACATAAGTCAACTCCAGACCCTGGTATATTACAATCGTCACAAAGAATAGTGTTATTACAATCTCCACTTCCATCACAGCCAGATTGACAAGAAAAGTTTCCCAAAACCCCATAAGTATGAGAACTTTCACTTAATGAACATCTTTCTGTAGCATCACAAATAGGTTGACTTGAACTACAACCATTACCCGCACTGCAAGTTTCTCCTTCTAAACAATCATTTGTACCATCACAACTTCCACCAGCACAACCAGAATATGCACTGCAATTATTATCACATTCATTCAGACAATTATCTCCTTCACTCCAAACATTACTATTACAAAGACCAATAGAGTCAGAATCCCAAGGAGCACAAACATCAACACCTGTATCATAACAATCACCATCAAAAACACAATCGCTACTTAAATCACAACATCCATCAACACCGCTATCTAGACCACATTCTCCACTACAATCTAGAACTTCTTCACTTTCATTATTGCCACAACAATCACCCTGCTGGTCTCCACCTAATTGCCAACCATCAAATTCACCTAAACATAAGTCTTGATCCAAATCTAAATTTTCGTCACGAGAATTACAAGTCCCAACATCACAAAAATTATCCCGGTAAACTCGATTTGTTAAAACATCTTCATAAGTATCAGGATCACAATTTGCCTGAGCACCAGTATAAACTGCCCTACCTTTCACAAAGATTTTTCCATCACTTGTATCAAATAAAACTAAAGGTTCAGAATTAACAGGGTTTCTAAACAGAACCATGTCATTACCAACAGGCTCAGTTAAAGTTGCTTCATCTGAAATACCTCCTTTAATTTGAGCTAGATTATTAGAAAAAGTCCAGTACCATAAGCTTCCAAACTTTAAAGCCATTCCATCATTAGGATCATCTCCCACAACATTCAAATCAACAGAACTTGCATTCAAATACAAATTACCTGCTTCATCAATCACAAATATAGAATTATCATTTGAATCAGTAAACTCATAAACAGCATCTTCAAAAGAAACACCACAATAAGATGTTTTTTCAAAAACACTTCTTACAATAATTAACGATAATAAACTAAATAAAACTAAGAAAATCACTACGAACCACTTTTTCATTGTCAAATTAAAGAAATTTGTAGTATAAAAAAGTTACTTAATATTAAGATTAGAAACTTAACAGTAGTTACATACCGAAAGATTTATAAATAATTTTCTCCTTATTCTCAATTATAAGTCCAAAAGGGGAGTGAAATGCTCGATTTAGAAAAGCTAAAAGCAATTCAGACTGAACTTGCTAAAAAAGTCGTAATAAACAATAATATCAAAAAAGTAGAAACTATTGCTGGATATGATATTGTTGGAGTGAATGAAAATGAGCACTGTTGTTCTGTTGTAGTTCTAGAATTCCCATCATTAAAGTTAATTGATAAAGTGAGTAGAATTGAAAAGATTCAATTACCTTACGCCCCTGGATACCAAGCATTTAGAGAAGGCCCAATTCTTGTAAACACATTTGCAGAATTAAAAGAAAAACCAGATATTCTTATGATTAAAGGTCACGGCATTTCACATAAAAGAAGAATAGGTGTCGCTTCTCAAATTGGATTACAATTAAACATTCCAACTATTGGAATTGCTCAAAAGAAAATTGATGGAGAAATAAAAGGAGATAAATTATTTTTTAAAGATGAAGTGAGAGCAGTTTTAATAAAAACTCATAATCACGCAAACCCAATTATTGTAAGCCCAGGTCATTTAATTTCTTTAAATAAAAGTGTAGATATCACAAAACAATGTATTGTATCACCGCACAAATTACCTGAGCCATTATTTATAGCACATAAAATAGGTAATAAAAAGAAAAAATCTTAATCCATAGTTTGTTCATCAAACTCAAATGGAAATTCTCCAAAGAATAAAACTTCAAAGACTAATTTACCTAACATATCTTTAGGAGTATTAGCAACACGTAATTGAGTTTCAGGAAGCCTTTTACGTAATTGATCAACAATTAAACTATAATCATCATTAGATAAGTTTCCAATAATATGAGATGCTACATAATCAATTTTATTTTCAGAAATCTTAAATAATAATTTTTTAAAACAATTATCTAACTCTTTTACATCAATACTAGAACTTGGTCCTTTTTCAATATCAATTAAACCTTGCATAGGTAAAGTTACCTTCTTATATTTACAACCATCAGTTGCAGTAAAAGCATTTTTTACAAATGTAATTAAATTGCTAGCCTTAAATTCTTCAGAAATTTGATAATCTAATTTAAACGGAATATTATCCAACTTTATGTCAATAGGATCATATTGTAACATCACTTCTTTCATAATCCATCTAACTTGTTCTAGAATTTTAGGGTCAGGGTTTGAATCAATATCTAACTTAAAAAATGGTAAATCAATATTTACTTTAAGTTTGTCATCCCCCATATTTCTTATTAAGAAAATTACCTTTAAATAAATTTTGGGAAACCCTTAAAAGGAGTTTAAAAAGGGAAAGAAAAAAGCCAATTTATTTGCGAAAATTACCATAAAAATTAACCATTTAATTTTACAGAAATCTTTTTAAATAAAACCCTTATTCAATTAATTATGGAAAAAGACGATATTATTGAAAAAGGCGGATTACTTATTAGAGTCATAATCGAAATTGCAGGCGCACCTAAAGAGCACATTGAAAAAACCATTAATATGATGGTTGATATGTTAAAGAAAAAACATAAAGTCTTGAAAAATGAAATTGCACCTGTAGAAAAGCACGAACAATACTTTAGTGCCTTTACTGAATCTGAAATATTAATTAGTAAAGTAGATGATTTAACTGAATTTGTTTATGAGTTTATGCCATCCTCAATTGAAATTATTGAGCCTGAAAGTAAAACTTTAACAAATAACGATATCTCAAACTTATATAATGATTTAATTGGAAGATTACATAAAACAGATATGACATTAAAAAATAGCAATGGCGAAAAGCAACTTTTACTAAAAGCTAATGCAGGTATGTTAAGATCTCTATTTAATCTAGCATTAAAAGATGGAGAAAAAACACAAAACGAAATTGCAGAAATTATTAGCATTGAGCCAGAGCATATAACTAAAGCACTTCAATATTATGTGGAGCAAAAAGTTTTGGTTGAAAAAAAGGGGAAATATAATTTAAAAAATGCCTGATGAAATAAGAAATAAAATAGAAGCAATTCTATTCTCATGCGGTAGAAAAATCTCTATAGATGAGATCGCAAAACTATCTGGCCTATCAAAAAATGTAGTTAGAAATAAATTAGTAGAACTACAAAATGTTTATTCTTCAGATGAATTTTCTATGATGATCCATGACGAAGGTGAGTTATGGAAGATGACTGTAAAAGAAAAATACATGAGCCTTGTTAGATCAATTGTAGCTGAAACTGAACTTCCTAAAGCGATTCTAGAAACCTTAGCAGTAATTGCCTGGAAGGCACCAATTCTACAATCAGATGTCGTAAAACTAAGAAACAATAAAGCATATGAACATGTCGGGGAATTAGAAACAGCTGGATTTATTATTAAAGAAAGACTAGGTAGAAGCTATAAACTAAAACTAGCTCAGAAATTCTTCAATTACTTCGATGTAGATAACATCAAAGCTTTAAGAAAAGACTTAGATAAAAAAGTTGAGAAAAAAGATTAAAAAAATTTACCCCAGTTGCAAAATAGATTTATTGGCTAACTAGATCAGCAATTCCACCTACATTCTTAGAAAGTAAAATTTCACCTAACTTCTCCTCTACCTTCCCTGGATTTCTCACTCCTGGAATTTGAAAGGTTCGATTTCTTCTATTCCCATTTTTAAATTTCTTAGTCCTTTGATATCTATCTGGTTTAACAACACTACCAGTCACATAAACATCTCCAATCTCATAGGCATCAAATTGCTCAGTCGCAGGAACTTCTTTTAAGTTCTTAACCTTAATTCGATCAATAGTGTCCATCTGCACATCAACAACATTTTTACCAAGTAAGGCAGGCCTTACTAAATGCATGCCATCTTCAGAAATTGAGAGAACTTCTTTAGACCTTAACCAAGACTTAAATGGTTTTAACACAGCAAATCCAGCAGTTGCAATTGAACCAGCAAGTAAAGTTGCATTTGATAAATAACTACCAAGATTATTCAAAAAAACTCCTGCTTGTGCTTGTATTGAGGAATAATTTTGAAAAGCATCTGCCATTCCGGCCATTTCATTTGCCCCTTTAATTCCAGTAACTGCTGCCAAAACACCTGCACCTGCAGCTAAAAGTGCTCCTCCACCAATAAGTAACCCCTTTTTAATTTCTCTTTCTTGTCCTTCATATGAAGGTTCTACTTTATATGTTTCATTTTGATTCATTTCAAATCACCAAACTATAATATTAATTAATAATTAAAAAAACGTTGTGAACTGTAATTATCTTTTAGTGGTAAAAAGAGGTTTTTAATCGCTAAAAGATAACAGTCACGAGGAGAGAATTACAAACAACTATTTTTCAATGAAATTCACTAAAAAAAACGCCCTCAGAAAACGCAATTATTCCACATAAATACCACAATACTTATAAAGTAAAAAAATTGCCAATTTATTGACTAAAATGGAGACAATAAAACCAAGATTTATCGAAGACGATATGAAACAATCCTATTTGGATTATTCAATGTCAGTAATAGTTGGAAGAGCACTACCAGATGCAAAAGACGGATTAAAACCAGTTCATAGAAGAATTCTCTATGCAATGCATGAAATGGGTCTTACACCAAATAGACCCCATAGAAAATCCGCCAGGGCAGTTGGAGAAGTTCTAGGAAAATTTCATCCTCATGGAGATCAAGCAGTTTATGATTCATTAGTCAGAATGGCTCAAGATTTTTCTTTAAGATATCCTTTAGTTAATGGACAAGGAAACTTCGGAAGTATTGATGGAGATTCCCCAGCAGCAATGAGATACACTGAAGCTAAATTAACACCATTAGCTATGGAAATGTTAGAAAACATCGATGAAGATACTGTAGACTTCAGACCTAACTTTGATAATTCATTAAAAGAACCAATTGTCCTCCCTTCAAAAGTCCCAGATATGCTAATTAATGGTTCATCTGGAATCGCAGTAGGAATGGCTACAAGTATGCCACCTCATAACTTATCAGAAT
>Ga0233437_1001752_pt1 | contig 37173 bp, 33 predicted proteins | sample SI_122_August201_FD_182714 | JGI IMG/M metagenome (GOLD analysis project Ga0233437, IMG submission 182714) | Seawater microbial communities from Saanich Inlet, British Columbia, Canada - SI_122_August2016_200_MG | ecosystem: Environmental > Aquatic > Marine > Inlet | place: Canada: British... | reverse complement strand
GGCAGCTCCCTTGTAATGATATCGCCTGCAATAAGGATGTGTCCTGAGGTCGAAAAATATTTCCATGTCATTGATTTGCCGTTACCAAATGACGAAGAATTGTTTGCGCTCCAGACTGAAATGGGGAAACAGACCAATGTCGAGCCGGATAAAAATGCAGCTCGATCCGCCATGGGGTTGACCGAGTTTGAAGCAGAAACAGCTTATGCGCTTTCACTTATAAGAAAAGGTCGATTTTCAACCAGGGTCATATCAGAAGCCAAAAGTCAGATGATCCGAAAATCAGGGTTGATGGAATTCTGGAGCCCTGCGGATTTAAATGACGTTGGTGGCTTGGGGAATCTAAAGGCGTTTATTAAAAACAGGGCAAAAGCATTCTTACCGGATAATGAAAAGCTTCCCCATCCAAAGGGTCTTTTGCTAGTTGGAATTCCAGGGACCGGAAAATCGTTATCTTCAAAAGCAACCGCATCTATTCTTGGCTGGCCCCTGATACGTCTTGATATCGGATCTTTGAAACATTCCCTTGTGGGTGAATCGGAAAGGCGCATGCGGGAAGCAACCCAGATAATTGACGCTTTCGGTGCCTGTGTCGTGTGGTGTGATGAGATTGAAAAATCCCTGGCCGGTTCAAAATCAAGCGGTGAAACAGACGGGGGCACAACCTCATCTATGCTCGGTCATTTGCTCACCTGGATGCAGGAAACCACCTCATCGGTATTTATCATGGCAACCGCAAATGATATCAGCAAGCTGCCTCCGGAATTAATCAGGCGTTTTGACGCAACCTTCTTTGTGGATCTGCCTTCAAGATCGGAAAGAATCGATATCATCAACATAATGAACCGCAAATGGGGATCTGGAATTCCTGAAGATTATGCAGACAAGCTCAGTGGGTATACGGGTGCTGAAATCGAGCAGTTGGCCAAAGACTCATTATTTGATGGACTTGAGCAGGCTCTCGAATCTCTGATTCCCTTATCCCGCACAATGAAAGAGGATGTTCAATCGTTAAAAGAGTGGGCGAAAACAAGGGCCAGAATCGCAAATACCCCGGATGATGAACCCGAAGATCAGCGCAAACTGCGATATTTAAAATCATAATCTTTTGAAAGGATAATCCTATGAGTCATATCAGTAAAATCGAGATTGTGATCCATTCCCTTGCGGACCTGAAAGATGCCTGCGGAAAGCTTGGATATGAGTTTGTAGAAAATAAGAAAACCTATAAATGGTATGGGCGCTGGGTCGGAGACACCCCTTTGCCTGAAGGGATCAAGATCGAGGACATTGGAAAATGTAATCACGCCATAAGAGTGCCCGGTTGCAAATATGAGATCGGTGTCGTTCGGCGGGATAGCCACTATATCCTTCTGTGGGACTATTATTCCGTGGGAGGGCTAACAGAAAAGATAGGTCCGAATGCCGGGAAACTCAAACAGGCATATACCGTTTTAAGGGTCAGAAAGGAAGCTCGCCAGAAAGGGTATCGAATCTGGGAAAAAAAGATGGATCAAGGTATCCGTCTGGTTCTGACCGTCTAATCCAATCCTGTTCAATCCTACCGAATCAAATCTCAGCAACTTAAAAAATCCAACAAAAAATTTCAGGAGGTCTGCATGAAGGAGATCGTGATTGATATCACAGATGACGGAGAGGTTCGAATTGAAACAAAGGGGTTCAAGGGAAAAGCGTGCATTGAGGAATCGCAGTTTCTAAAGGATCTGCTCGGCAAAGAAACATATAACCGGTTAACGCCTGCCTATTACAACAACAAAAAACAGCTGAAAAAATATCTGCAACTTTGCGGATGAAAGGATAGATCATGGAAAATGAGGATTACACGGACATATTTCAAAAAGCTTGCCTGATTCAACTGTCAACTTCCGTCTGGCAGGGGTGCTGTAAACTGGAGGAAAGCGTTTTAAAAAGAGTCGGGGAAAACAGTGAGTGGCTAAAAGGCAGCAAGGATCTTGTCAATCAGGATCTTCTCAGTCCCATCAGAAAATGCGCCGGTCAAGCCAGAACTCAAATATTAAAATATTCTCTGCCGTTTCCGATCAATTCGGTATACCTGATATCCAAAGAAGCCCTGACCCAGGTTGATGAAAAGCTTCGGGATTATAAGGAGCAGTTCTGGAACAAAGTTCAGGATTTTGAAATGCTGTTTGAAGTGGCCAAAGAGGAAGCAAGGGGGTATCTTGAAGATCTGTATAGCGAAGCGGATTATCCCATGGACATCACCAGAAAGTTTCGGTTCGAGTGGCGGTTTCTGACACTGGACATCCCCGGAAAATCAACAGTGTTACCGCCTGAGATATATGAGCGGGAAAAAGAAAAATTCCAATCAATGATGGATGAGACCCGGGAGCTTGCCATCAGTGCCCTCCGGGAAGAATTTGGACTGGTTATCAGTCGTCTTACGGAGAAATTAAATAAGGATAGCACTCAACCCCGGGTCATAAAAAGCTCGATGTTCAACAAAATGCGGGAATTTCTGGATAGCTTTGGCACGAGAAACATATTTGAAGACAATGTGCTGGTCGAATTGTCACAGCAGGCAAGGGATCTGATCGAAGGCGTTTCACCGGATGGTATCAAGAAAAATGATGTCATGCTGCATAAGATCAAAAACGAAATGAATGATCTTAAATTCGCCATAGACAGCGCCATAGAGGATATGCCCCGGCGAAAGATTCGGATGGTAGGCTGAGCAGATTCCGGAAACAAATGAACTGGTTCATAAACGAGAAACCCTCTTTGAGAAATCATCGAGGGTTTTTCATTTTCAGTAAGGATTAGAGAATATGGAAAAATCAAAATTCTGGACAGACCTAAAATCCGGCCGGTTCGCATCGATGGTAAAAGAATCTTCGAAAGGAAAGTATCTTTCGTCTTCAGATGAAGTTTTTAATGTGATGAAGCCCATGTTTCCAGATGCGCAGGATATCGAAACAATGTACTGCATCTTTCTTGACACGAAAAATCGGGTAATCGGAATTGAAAAGGTCTCGGAAGGGACCATCAATCATGCGGCGGTCTATCCAAGGGAAATCGTAAAGCGGCTAATTGCAAATAAGGCGACAGCAGCGGTTTTAGTCCATAACCATCCGTCAGGGGATCCTGCGCCTTCGGCAGAGGATAAGCAATTAACCGTCAAGGTCATCATAGCACTTTTCAGTATCGACGCTCATCTGCATGACCATGTGATCGTAGGTGATACCTATCACAGCATGACGGACGCAGGATTTGTAAAATCAATCATCAACCGGGTGAATAATCTTTCAGTCGGGAATCTTTAAATCAATGGAGGAGGATAACAAATAATGAAAGCACCACTAACCAAACCAACCGTAAAATTAGTCGGTGAAGATGGCAATGCATTTTCTATTATGGGGCGTGTTAAAAAAGCTTTAAGACGCTCCGGCGCTGACAGGGAATATGTCGATAAATATCTGAGTGAAGCAACCGCAGGCGATTATGATCATTTGCTGATTGTGACCATGAGATATGCCGATGTCGAATGATGGAAGGGGGTGATCCTACAGCGACAATAAACAGTTTCAATCGCCAGTTTCAAATGGGTTTTCAGGAGAAAGAAGCGTTAGAGTAGGCGTGGCGGTTGGAATATGAGGATACCATGTTTCATATCGTAAATGCATATACCAGAGCGGCTCAGCTGGAAGGGTCTTTACACCGGCGGAATCTTCTTATAAGCTCCAGAGGGTTGGCGGGAATATATTGGGGATGTTGATATAGGGATTTGGGATGCCTCTTTTGGGAGGAAGGGAAGGGGCATTTCTAAAAAGTGGCGTTGATGTCGTTGGTTTTTTCTTTCAGTTATCTGATTATACAGGATATTGTTGCAGATGTGAGAATCTGGATATCAGGGCATTAAATCTAATCTGCTAATATTCTTGATTATCATTGTCTTATAGACTATTTTTTTAAAATAATCATAATATTTCATTCAACCTTAAATAATTGGAGATCTTTATGTTACTGATAAGGAACCCCTTTTCTCAAATAATGAGATGAGGGGTTTGTATTTTATGGCAATTAGTCAGCATTTGGCCAGCCAAACTGAAAGTTTCTGATAATACATGTTAAAATCTCCATGGATAAAACGATAAACACCAGCATCAATATAATCGGCAGCATTCCAGATTACCAATTTATATATGATGTGTTGCGCCAGCTTTCTCAAAATGCATCCGAAAATGAAATATATGAATCGGTCATTAATAGAAATATTTACAGTATCAGAACAGTCGAATCCAGGGTCAGATTTTTAAACGGTGTCAAAAGTGCTTTCTGGCACTTTAAAAACAATGATCATAAAACCCTTGTTTGTTCACTTTATAAATCAAGCGGGCTTGAAACAACTAAGCGGTTTTCTCTTTTTTGGCTGTTGGGAATCAACAATACGCTATTTGAAAACATCACAATAAATGCTTTTATCAAGGCATATCGTTCCGGTAGGGTGCAGATACATAATGATGAAATCGTCGGTTATTTGAATCACTTCAGGGAAACTAATGATATTGTAAAAGAGTGGGCAGACAGTACAATTGACAGGGTTTCTTCAAAATATCTCACATTCCTCAAAAAGATTGATTTTGTTAAAGGTAGGCAGAAAAAGGAATTTAATTATATTCAGGTAGACGATACCAGCATCATATTTTTTATATATCTTCTAAAGGCAATAGCGCCGAATCAGCATGACATTTTAAAAAGCAGGTATATTGATTTTATTTTTATCGAAAAGAATAATTTGCCTGTTGTTTTAAAAAAGGCCAAATATACGCAGTATTTTAATATGCAAACTACCGGGAAGAACTTAATAATTGATCTGAAATATAACTTTGGAGAAATGATCAGTGTCATTTCAAGCAGAGAATAAACAGAAATTTGATGATCTGAAAGTTGCATTGCATATTGACAACAGACCCCAGTTAAAGCGTGACGCTAATGGCGGCAACACAATACTCTTCGTATATCCTCCGGTTGAAGAAGACAAATATATTGATAAAGTAAAGAAAATTTATCCGGATGCACACTTTATCGACATCAGTCGCTTGTTTGTCAATTACATCGATACTGTTGGTATAGATGATTTTGAAAAGTATTACATGGAATATGAAAATGCTACGGATCAGGTGTTTATAAATGATAATGACGTAAATCTGTTTAAACTGATTATCAATGGAATTAAAACAGCATCGGAAAATAATAAAATCCCATTTATCGTAAGGACCGGTGTTCTATACGGAACGGGTATTATCAATCAGCATATTATGGAAAACAGCGATGTGTTGAATTTAGGGCAGCCCATCGTTTTTTTCTATCCGGCAAAATATGAAAATGATGATCTGTTTTTCTTAAATTTCAAGCCAGCGTCAAAATACCGGTGCAAACTCGTAAAATAACAGGAATATTAATATGACAAAAATCCATGAGATTCTTGAACTCAATCTTGAGGAAGACATTAAAAACGTTATTGACCTTGAGGACCGTTCTGAAACCGAAGTCAAATATGAAATTGAATCATATATTGTCACGGAAAATATCGGAAAATATTTTTCGGACTTTGTGTCCAAGTTTACATCTAACATCAAGGAAACCGGCGTCTGGATATCTGGTTTTTACGGTTCCGGAAAATCCTATTTCGGGAAAATGCTCGGCTACGTGCTTGAAAACAAGGATGTTCTTGGCACACCGGCGATTGAGCGATTTGTCCCAAGGTTGAGCGGTTTAAAAAATGCCGGGCTCCTGGAAAATGAGATCCGTAGCCTTTCTTCAATTGATGTTCGCGTGGTTACACTCGATATCGCAAAACAGAATACCGATAAAGGGATAGCTTTTACTTTATTTAGAAACTTTTTGAAATCCCTTGGTTTTCTTGAAAACGTATATGGGTATATGGAATACGGGCTTTTTTTAGATGACAAGTATAATGCTTTTTTAAAAACAGTCAAAAAAATTGGGGGCAAAGATTGGGCTGAGTTGCGAAAAAACAACATGAATGTCCCAAGAATTATAAAAAAAGCATTAAGCAGCGAATGGTACACGGAAAAAGAATATGATGAGCTGAGGACTCATCTTAATAATCTGATTAATGATTTCAGCGCAAGCAAACTCAAAGAAGAGCTGCAGAATTATCTGGAAAAATATGACGAAAAGATCGTTTTTATTTTTGATGAGGCCAGTGAAGCCATTAGCCAGAAAAAATATGACTTGCTTGATCTTGAAGGATTAAGTGAAGCTATGTCCGGTATTTCATCAAAAGTCTGGACCGTGGCCATTGCGCAGGAAAAACTCGATGATGTCATAAACAACAGCAACATCAGCAAAAGCCAGCTTGTTAAAGTCACAGACAGGTTTAAAACAAAAATTAATATTGAAGCGACAGAGGTGGATATCATCATCAAAAACCGGCTGCTGCTTAAAAAGAAAAAATATAATACTGAACTGAAGGATTATTTCAAAAACAACGAAGGCTCTCTAAAGGACGCCACCAACCTGAAATCATCCTTTCCCACTAAGGTTAAAGATGCGGATGAATGCGCCATTTATTACCCGTTTCATAAATACCAGTTTGGTCTTCTCCAAAAATTCCTTTTCAGTTCAAATGCGTTGACTGCAACGGCAGTCGCCGCAAGAGGCATGATCATCACAACATTTGATGTTTTAAGAAAAAGATTGAAAAATAAAAAACTGTATGATTATTCGCCAATTTACTCTATCTGTGAAGAAGCCCAAAGCGCCTCGCCGTCTGCGCTTGTCAATAAGTATGACAATGCAAAAAAGATCCTTGATAATGAAAAGATAGACATCGACGGTCTAAACCTGCTAAAGACTATTCATTTTCTGACAGAGGCTGAACTTATTCTGCCGACAGCTGAAAACATCACCAAAACCTATCTTTCCGATATCCAGAAATATTATGAAATAAAACCGGATATTGACAAAGCACTCACCATACTTGTTGATGCCAAGATCTTAATTGTTACAAACAACACATATAAAATCACTTCAGACCTTGAAACAAAGCTCCTTGATGAAATGAAAGAGTTTCCCGTTGAGTTGTTTATTAAAAAACGGAATTTAATAAATCATATTAAAAAATCCAAGACCTTGAAAAACATTTCAAGCATCTCTGACAATAATATGCAGTATCCGTTTATTGTCTTGTCCGACTTAGACGATGAAATATTTCCTTCTCCCAACAAGAGCTTAGGAATCCGGTTGTATAGCCTTTACAGCATCACTGACGACAGAGATGAGTTCATCGAAACCGTCAAACTGGATTCCCAGTATGAAAAAAGAAAAATATCCATCATTCCACAAAATAAGACTTTCAAAAAAATCGACATACTTCTTGAGGAAATTCAAAGATATACTTACATGCAGGAAAAATACGGTAATGATCCGGACACAAATGTAAAACAGATTATTCGGGAATTTACAGTTATTATGGAAGAAAACGAAAAAGTGTTAAAAAGTCTGATTGATGATGCCTATTCTGCATCAACCGCTGTATATATTTTTGATACAAGTATTTTAGACGAGAACAAATTCTTGCCCACAGTCAATGACTTGCAGAAAAAAGTCATTAAGAATGTGTATACCAAGCGACCCTCCAAGCAGCTTTCCGAAAAACTGGCAGAATCAATAATCAAGGAAAACACAAACAAGAATCTGGATAAATTCAACAGTGGAGATGACTTTAAATTCTTTGATACCAATGGTAACTTTGTCGGCGAAAGCTTGCAGGTGATTGAAGAGGCGACATCTCGAATCAGCAACAATTATGTGGAAGGCAAAACCATTGAAGAAGAATTATTAATACCGCCTACAGGTTATGAATACGGCACAGTTGTAACTGCCCTTGCCGTCTTGTTCAGATCAGGAAGAGTTACCATTAAATACAAGGGAGGGGACTATTTTTCACATAAAGATGATGGTGTTCTTGAAATATTTAAAAACAGCAAAAATTTTCAAAAAGCCTCATTTAAGGCATTAAAAAAAGCACTGAGCCCTCAACAGAAAAATGACATCGTCATAGCTCTTCAGGATTTAAAATACAAAGAGTTTACCGGCGAAACCGTCGACTGGAACACAAATGATTTTCAGTTGGTGGATGCCATCCGAAATATTGCCGAAAAATTCCTGACTATTGTGGACACGCTGGAAAAAACTGTAGAAAAATTTGATTCGCTGTTTGGCTCCTTGGATCTTCACACAGATCAGATTTCTCAGATTAGCGGAAAGACCACCGAAGGCAACTATATTGAGAGAGCAGAACAGTTTTTAAAGGTTCAGGACAAATTTAAGGAGGCCTCAAACGGCATCCGTAAAATTGAAAAATTCGTTAAAAAGAATCTGGAAAAAACAAATGCATTGAATCGGTTTGTTGATGACCTTGAAGTTGAAATCAGCAAGGCGTCTGTCAATTCGCAAACCTTGTCTGCCAATATCACACAATTTAAAGAATCCTATAAGAAGTCAGTTATTGACAATTTTAATGACATTATCAGCGTAGGCCAGAAATTAAAGGACGAATATTTTGATCTGATGGCAACAGATCACCAGGAAATGGAAAAATGTCATACATCCCTTAAAGAAAAAGCGCTTGCTGTTATCAAAGAAATTGAACCGTATCCGAAAGATCTCAATAAAGAAAACAAGGAAAAGGCGAAAAATCTTCTAAAATACACTGAGCAGCGGATCATTTCAAAACTTGAACTTGGGGACGGCATTCAGTGCAAGACCTGCAAGATGTCCCTTTCTGAGATACAAAACAGCATTGCGCTGATCCCTTCAAAAGAAACAGAGCTGACTCTTATAAAGAGCAGTATTGTAAAAGAAAAATCAAAGCCAGAACCGGGACCAAAAATACCTAAAAAAATCGGGTTGCGTGTTATCAAAAAAACAACAGTTAAGCAGTATCGTGACTTGCTGACCTCACAACTGAAGAATATAAGCGGTTTTAACGATGATGATGCCCTTGAAATTGATATTGATGAAAAATAAAAAGGCGTAAACATGAAGCTTTCCGGCCATGTGGATCAAATACGGGTTTTAACGCATAAATCATTTTCAAACTATTTTGCCCGCCTGGGAATTACGGTAAAAAAAGTCATAGAAATTGAAAAACTACCTGAGAATTTAAAATTAAAACGTGAAAAGGTTGACCGGGTAATCAAAAGTCACCTGGAAGAAACCGGATCTTTTGCGGTCGCTTATGAAAAAACTTTGGACGAATATACCTTTACCCTGTTTAATCGTATTGCCGCAGTCAAAGTCATGGAAGCCCACCGGATGTTTCCAGAGGTCATCACAAAACGGCCAGAAAACGGTAACCGGTCCTTTTCCCACAGGGCATGGCTTGAAAACAATAGGGACATGGCCGGTGAAGAGCTTGAAGGAATCAGACAGTTTATTAAATTTGAGTTTAACCGGCTGGGCGAGGAAATACCCCTTTATCACAAAGACTATCCGTATGCATTACTCCCTTATGTCATTGAGCTAAATGAAATCATCGATGCATTTAATGCAGTCGAAAAAGACCCGGACATTGATGACACCATCTGGCGGAGCGACGATATTCTGGGATGGCTGTATGAGAGTTACAATAATGCAAAGAAACAGGAACACAAAGCCAGTAAGAAAAAAACTGAATATGACAAGGTGTCTTTACAGTCCCAGGTATATACACCCCGATGGGTGGTAAAATTCCTGGTTGATAATTCTCTTGGCAAGCTTTACCTGGAGATGTATCCGGATTCTGAAATTAAGGATAAGTATAAAATTGCCAAGGCACCGGAAAATAGGATTCGGGACACAAAGCCCCTGCATGAAGTAACCACAATAGATCCTGCTGTGGGTTCCGGTAACTTTCTGTTTTATGCCTTCGACCTTTTTTATGATCTTTATATGGACCAGGTTGATAATTACGGCGCAGATTACGACGAAGATGAAATCCCAAAACTTATTATCGAAAACAATTTGCACGGCATTGATATTGATAACAGGGCGGTTCAGATTGCCCAGCTTGGCCTGTACATCAAGGCCATGAGAAAAAAGCGGGATATCCATATTGAAATGTTCAACGTGGTATCCTCGGACTTTTTCTTACCGGATTATGAAGACGTACAACATTTCTTTAAAAATGAATTAGCCGATAAAGAAACAACGGACCTGCTGAAGGAAACATGGGCGGATCTCCAAATGGCTCATAAATTTGGGTCACTGGTCAGAATCGAAGAAAAAGCAGAGCAGAAAATCAATCATATCAAAGAAGTCGCAAAAAGAACCTCTTTTGGCTTGGAAGGAATGTTAAAAAAATGGGAAAACTGGAAGCAAACAGTTATCCCACAAATAGTTAAGGTTGTGAATGAAAGTTCTGTCAATAATGGCGATACATTTTTGAGGGTAAATACCAAGGCAGCGCTTATATATCTTTCAATATTGACTTCAAAACATGATGTCGTGGTCTGTAATCCTCCCTATACCGACAGTGCTGACTTCGGGCCGGAGTTGAAAAAGTTTATCGAGTTCAATTACAAAAAACCCTATAAGTTTCACACCAATCTCTACGCCACCTTTATCAAGCGGTGTTATGAATTTACCGGAGATGATAGCAAGATTGCCATGATCCACCCCAGAACGTTTATGTATATAAAAACGTTTGAAGAAGTTAGAAAGTTTATACTTACAAAAACAAAAGTCAATTTACTTGCTGAACTTGGGTGTGGTGGGGTGTTTGAATTTACAAATGTGGCAGTTGACGCTGTTATGTATATAATAGAAAAACAAATTGTAGATAAATATGGTATCTATTTTGATTTAAAGTTTTATCATAATTACACACGAAAAGGGAAAATATTTAATGGCATATATCAAAACTTCGTTAATAATAGGAAAGATAAGCATGTATTTATTTTAGAACAATCGAAATTGAAAGTCATTAAATCTTGGCCTTTTATTTATTGGATCTCCGATGAGTTTAGAGAGAAGTTTAAGGAGAAACGTGTAGAGAATTCTCTGAAAATTTGTTCTGGACTGACCACAGGTAATAATGATCGGTTTATGAGATATTGGTGGGAAATAGACGAATTACTACTTTCAAAAAAGAAAGCAGACGGAAAAAAATGGGTACCACATACAAAAGGGGGACCGTTTAATAAATGGCATGGCAATTTATGGCTTGTTATTAATTGGGAGAATAATGGTCATGAGTTAAAGAATTTCACAGATGATAAAGGAAACTTGCGTTCTGTTATTAGGAATGAAGATTATTACTTCACTGATGGAATTACTTACCCAGATACTGGTTCTAAAGGAGTATCGTTTAGACACCTTAAATCAAACACAATAATTGGAGCGAGAGGTCCGGGAATATATAACGTAAATTCAAAATTCAGTTTGTATTATAGTTTAGGTTTACTAAATTCTAATTTTTGCTTTTATGTAGCTAATTGCTTAAATCCCACTGTAAGTACTTCTATATCTGATATTGGAAGAATTCCTTTTGTAAGGCCCTCAAAAGAATTAGAAGATACGATATCTGCTTTAGCATCCCAAAATATTAAAATCAAAAAACACCTCAATTCCTATCGGATTATAGAAACCAACTTTGATAAAAATCCACTTCTGGCCTTTTCAGGATCATCATCGCAGGATAAGATTCTAACATACTTGAACCATGAAAACGCTCAGTTAACTTTGGTGCTGCTCAACGAAGCCATCATCAACCAACTTATTTTTGAAGTCTATGCCCTCAGTCCAGAAGACCAGGAGCTGGTAGAAACCAAAATGGGCAACCCCGTGGGCGACTTCCCGGTATTGATAGAAGCAAGATATGAGTATTTGTCGGCAACTGTCATAGAAAATAAAACTGTAAATAAATTCATCCAGAATTTAACTACCATCGCATATGAAGAACAACACATACAAGCCATTAAAGCGGAGTTTGCCTCGCTTTACAAAAGCAACAATGACTTGGAAGATTTTTGCATCCGAAATCAGGTCAATCCCATCAATGCCTGGTACTGGTTCAAAGAAAGCAAAGTTATGCCAAAACAGTGCATGAATGTTATTGCCATGGAATTTCTGGCCGACCTGATCCGCGAGATCCTTATAGAAGATGAGGACGGCATAACGCCCTTGGTCAGAAGTGCGGGTGAGGAAATACTCATTGACCGGATTGAAAAGAAATTCATAGAAAAAGGATTCACATCAGCTCAGTTCGCATCCTTTGATAATGTGCTTGGCCGTGAAATAAACGAATATTTAAACAATCATTTTTTCAAGGCATTATCAGATCATTTAAATCTTTTCATGTATCTCCCCAAAACCCCGTTTATTTGGCACATCACATCCGGTCCTAATCATGGCTTTGATTCTTATATCATTATTTACAAATGGAACCGGGATCGGCTGTTCTTATTAAAATCGGTGTATATTGAAAAGCGGGAGACTGCGCTTAAAAACCGGCAGAGTGATTTGCATAATGATAATACCGCCAAAGCCCAGAACGAAAAGGATCTGATCGAAAAGCAGCTAAAAGAAATTGAAATTTTGAAATCAAAAATAGACGAGCTTCTTGCTGAAGGCTACAATCCTATTCTTGATGACGGTGTGGGCAAAAATATCGCACCGCTCCAGAAAAAAGGGATGATCGCATACGATGTTTTAAACAAAGGCCAGTTAGAAAAATATTTAAGCGCGGATTGGTAAATAAAAAATGATCGACAAATGGTTTGCAGAAGATATTGAAAAAATCCTTAAAGAAAAAAACAGGATCGTTATTTCATCCGGAGGTGAAAACGCTCGGTTTATAGAAACCCTGATACCGAACCATTATCTGGTTTTAAAAACAGATAATGAAATCGATGAACTTAAAGTAAAATATACAATTGAAAAAGATTACCTTGATAAAAAAATCATTATTTTTACATCCACTCCGCGTGAAAATCTGAAATTTATCCGTGAATATTGTGAAACCTGCGGATGTATCGAAATTAAGTACCTGCATAATTATGTAAAAGAAAAAGTCCACGGCAAGCTTGGCTTAAACCTTCAACTTGCTGCTGATGAAATTGTGACTGCCGCAAAAATCAGCGCTGGTAAAAGCACTGATTACTGGATTGATATTGTGCATAAGGGCGGTGACAGGATTTTTGATATCGGAAATGAGATATTACCCTTTCTGCATGATCCAGAAGGATACTGCAAAAAGCTCGACAAACAGGTTGAAAAAGGATTTTTTTCACGTTTAAACCAATGGCTTGAAAGAGAAAATATTGGACAGCCACCGGCAACGCTGGCAAAAGCGGCAGCAAAAAAGATCCTCGGATCACTTGTGTCTGACAAAGGCGAAAAGAGATTTAAAGAAGTTTATAAAAGCTGGGCGGATTCTAAAAAGTATGAAAAATCGCTGAAACAGTATGTCGAAGAACAAACAATTCCATTTAATGTGGATATCTGGGCTGTTGATGTCTCTCATCCATTTAAAAAAATAGATAAATCCTGGTTAACTGAAATCACCAAGAATCTTGGGAACAAGGAATTTATAAAAAAGAAACTTGAAATAATCATAAAAAGAGCGACAGACACCACCGGTCAGAAATTAAGTCCGACATTATGGAATGATATCATATGTATTCTTACGTTTGATATTTCTCAAATAAACGGACTTAAAACTTTAGAAGATACCATCAAATTTTATACGCATGCTTTTTGTAGACTGGATGCTTCAGTAAGAAGGCTTTACTCTGATTTCTTAAATGAAAATGAAATTATCCAGCCCTTCCAGGAATATTATAACCAGATATTGATTCAGTTTCTTGATAAATGGTTTGCGTGTTTTAAAGATTACAGCGAAAATCAGACCGGACTTCTTGATGAGTTAATCACTTCACAAAAAAAATGTGCGGTAATTGTCGGGGACGGAATTTCATATGATATTGCTCGTGATGTGTCTGAGCAAATAAAAAGTCGCTATAAGGTGGATAACGGATACAGGTTGGCTGACTTGCCCTCAACAACTGAACATAACATGACCCGGATCTATATGGGGTCTACAAATGTCGAACCTGTCCAGAAAAAAAGAGAGCAGTGTCTTGTTGAGAAATATGGCGATGACATTATGTTCGCCAAACTTGAAGACGTATCTTATACATCAGAACCTTCGCAGTTTTTGATCTGCACATATAAGGATATAGACAGCATTGCTGAAAAGATGCAGCAGGGAGCGCTCAAATTTATTTCACAAATGGTGGACGAACTGATTGAAAGAATTGATCAGTTGATGAAATGCGGATATCAGAAAGTTTATCTGACATCTGATCATGGGTTTGTTCTTACCGGAAAGCTTGCTGAATCAGACAAGGTTGAATTTGATTTTAAGGGTGATGTTGATAAAAACGAACGCTATGTGAGGACTGCCGAAAAACAGGATGCCTCTGCCTGGTTAGTTGAAATAAATCAAAAAAGCGGCGAATTCGACTATATTTATTTCCATAAAAGCAATAATCCGTTTAAGACACCTGGGTTGTATGGATATGCGCATGGGGGCATATCACCCCAGGAACTGGTTGTGCCGTTTATAAGCATTGAAAGCAAAAGCGCGGATATTAACAAACTTGATGTTGTTATTGCTAATAAAGAAAATTTGCAGGCGGTTGTCGGAGATATATTTGAAATATCACTTAAGGCGGGGATCGGTAAAGAAGGGCTTTTTTCAATGCAACGAAAAGTGGAAATCCTTTTTTTAGCAAGCGGAAAACAAATCAATAAAAGTGATATTATATCATTGAAACCAGAAGAAGTTGTAAAAAAAGAATACAGCTTTGACGGTAGAAATGAATTGGATGCTATTGTTATTGACGCTGAAACAAAAGAAACCATTGATAGAGTCACCATCAAACAGGAAACTATTCGGGATACCGGTGGGCTCTTTATAAAGAAAGAAACTTAGGTGTTTAACATGGCAATCATACTCGATGCACTCGATGAAAAGCTTCTGGAATATTATAGGGGATATGTCGTTAAAAAGGATCTCGTTCAGATTTTAAAAGTTGGCCAGAATGTGCCGGTGTTTGTCCTTGAATATCTTATTGCCAATTCATGTTCAACCCGTGATGAAGAAACAATCAAAAAGGGCATGGAAAACGTTAAGGCTGTGCTGAGAGACCATTATGTAAATCCCGAAGAAAGCGATTTGATCCATTCAAAAATAAGAGATAAGGGCACTTTCAAAATTATTGATAAAGTGAGTGTGAGGCTTGATTCCAAAAAGGATAAATATTGGGCTCATTTGTTAAACAGCAACATCAAAAATGCTAATATCAACGATTCTTTGGTCAGCGAGCATGACAAGCTCCTTCTGGGGGGTATCTGGGCAATCGTCGATATGGAATATGATCCGGAAATTAAATTCGGGAGCACAATTTATCCGTTTGTGGTTCAGTCCATCAAACCAATTCAGTTATCAACATTTGATAACACTAAGTTTATCGGTAACAGAAAACATTTTACAAAAAAGGAGTGGATAGATGTTTTGCTCAGAAGCTCCGGAATTGAACCCTCTTCTGAAGGAATGACGGATAGACTGAAGATGCTTTTAATTTCACGATTGATCCCTTTGGTTGAAGCTAATTTCAATTTTATCGAACTGGGGCCACGCTCAACCGGCAAATCATATGTGTTTAAAGAACTGACGCCTTATTCAATTCTGATTTCTGGTGGCCAGGGAACTGTACCGCAGTTATTTGTTCATGGCACGACAGGCAAAGTTGGTGCTGTGGGGCAATGGGATGCTGTTACCTTTGATGAAGCCACGGATAAACTATTTAAAGACAGGGATGCAGTTCCACTCATGAAGGATTATATGGAATCCGGATCTTTTTCCAGGGCTGGCGCCGGTGGTGAAATTTCTGGAAGTGCATCCATTGTTTTCAATGGGAATATTAATCAGCCGGTTGAAACAGTGCTTCAAAATTCGCACCTTTTCAGCCCGCTTGCAGATGAAGTGAACAATGACACGGCTTTTCTTGACCGACTACATTTTTACCTTCCCGGGTGGGAAATACTAAAATTTGCGCCAAAACATTTTACAAAAAATTTTGGTTTCAGCACGGATTACTTTTCGGAATGTTTAAAAACTCAGCGGAAATTGAATTTTACCGATGCTACTGAAGACTTTTTTGCTTTGGGCGCTCATCTCAGGCAGCGCGATACGCGACCGGTTAAAAAAACAGTGTCAGGGCTGATCAAACTCATACATTCGGACGGTAATTTTACCAAAGAAGATGTTAGGGAATACCTGGTCATAGCCCTTGAAATGCGCCGAAGGGTCAAAGAACAATTAAAGCGGATTGGCGGGATGGAATTCTGGGATACTAATTTCTCATACATTGATAAAGATACTCAGGAAGAATTCTTTGTTTCTTTGCCCGAAGAAAGAGGTTCCCGCCTGATTGAAAATTCACCGATTCCCCCGGGTGTCTGTTACACAGCAACAAGTGATGGGGACAGCCTTGCTTTGGTTCGCATAGAGGCTGCCGTTGTTTCCGGTTCAGGAAAGCTTAATATTTCCGGTATCAACAGCACGCCGGTAAAAGAAAATGTAAAAAATACCTATCAATATCTCAAAGCAAATGAAAAGAACCTGTTAAGCGAACAACATGCTTTAAAAAATTATGACATTTCAGTTCAGATAACAAATTTACTGGGGGCCAATATCACCTCCGGGATAGGCGGAGCCGTATACGTTGCAATTTTGTCTGCGATTTATAAAAAGAATCTCAAACCCGGACTGGGAGTACTTGGCAATATTTCAATCGGCGGGGCCATTGAAAGAGCGATCAATTTTGTCGATAAGGTTTCCATGCTTTCCGAAAATGGTGCCAAAAATGCCATTGTCCCCATGGATAATCTTAATGAACTTCAGGACATCCCTCAATCGGTCCTCGGCGATACAGATGTTCCTTTCTATTCAAGCTGTCAAATGTTGATGCAGAAGTGTATTCTTAATGAATAAAATATATTCAACCCACCAAGCACTAACAATCTCTTATCATTAAATGAATAATTCCCGATTAATCTATTCAACGGAATCAGGCAAAATCTGCCCATCGTGTCAAAAACCTGTTTCGGAGTGTAGCTGCAAAAAGAAAAAATCAAGATCTCAAACAAACATAAAGTATGATGAAATCATTAGGATTCAGCGTGAAGTAAAGGGACGCAAAGGTAAAACAGTGACCACCGTCTCTGGTTTTCAAATTAAGGTTCAGGAAAAGATGAATGTATAAACAAAAATCAAGTTTTGTTGAGGGAATACGAAAAGGTTCCTTTGACAAATCTATTATTGCAGGCCACCCCCTCATAGAAACACAAGGATACTCAAATAAGAATATAAAGAAAATTGATTGTTTCAAATTGACGCTTAAAGAATTAAGGAGATACGCTTCATCATTAAGTTTAGAATGTAGCGGGTGTGAACACTCAAGAGTCATTCGTTTAGATGAGCTAATCAAAATTTTCGGGCATTCAAATACTATAAACAATCTTAAGAACAAATTTGTATGTGGGGAATGTAATTCGAAGCAATTTGTATTGAATGTAACAAATTGAATTTGGAAAACCGCATGACCAAATCAGACCTCATCGAAGCTATGAAAAAAGAATCCAACATAACAAAACCCGAAGCAACCACCATCGTTACCCTATTTTTCGATGAGATGATCGATGCCCTATCGAAAGGTGACCGGGTCGAGATTCGTGGATTATGTTCATTTTATGTCAAGAAATACAAAGGATATGCTGGGCGAAACCCGAAAACCGGAAAGCGTGTTAAAGTCAAGGGTAAGAAACTGCCGTTTTTTAAATGTGGGAAAGAATTGAAGGAGCGGGTGGATCACCAAAGATCCTAAATATAAATACTGAAAAATCCAATAAGAACTGAACTCTTTAAAAATAAGGAGCGTAATTTTATATAAGACACGGTCGAAATTCTTTCAGAGCTTTGGTTTTCCTAACAGGCTGAAAAATAAAGAATTCAAGTTCACATCAACATGTAGAGGACACTAAAGCAGCTCTTCGGGAGCTTGGGCTGGAAGATGATGTTGAGGTTAAATAGAGATTAACCCTAAGATTAAATCATTTAAACAACGGTAATAAAAAATGAACTTCGACAAAAAAAATATGGAAGCAATAGTTGAATGGATAAACAATAATTGCAGCGTGAATGGGACAAACACATCAGAAATCTTTAAATCAAAGATTGATTTTCTTGAGAGAGCTCTTGAACAACTACGCATTGAAAATAAGTATCTTGACAATAAACTTGAATTTAATGAATTTATTCAAGGCAAAATTTTTCTTCAAGATGGAAAATTAAACTATGAGACCCCTCCACGAATTCAATCTGTGGGTGCTGGGACTACGCCAATTCAACTTCAAGCAAAATTGCTTATGTTCTTATTATTAAATCATAAAAAAGCATACCAGGTTTATGATATAATTGAAAATTTTGTAATTGAAATATGGGATCAACTTTCACTTGAGGATTTTAAAAGAACAAGAACTGGTGTTACCCGATGTTTTACAAATACTCGATTTGCAGCAAATACACTGAGGAGTTATGGTCTTTTAAATTCTACAAAGAAAGAAGCTTATAAAACTTGGACTCTTTCTTTATATGGATTATTAGTTGCATCAAAAATGGTTCAGGAGGACCTAAATTGGAGATTAACTGAAATTGATAAAAAATATACGTCTGATTTGCACCCAGATATCTTAGATGCTGCCAATACTTTAAAAACATATGATGATTTTGTAAATAGACTTGCCGCTGTTTGCGAATCTAAAAAATCTGATGGTGTTTTCAAGACATTTGATAGTATCTTGAAGGAGGCTTATAAAATTCTTGATGAATACAGGAGAATAATTAGAAATACTGAATTATCAAAGAAAGATAGACAAACAGAAAGCAAGTCGAGTATAAAGCAACTCGAAAATCTTCCTGATATAGATGAATTTCACAAAGAGTTTTCTGTATGTTTATATGTTGATACTTTTCTAAAAAAACTTACCGCACAATGAAGATCTGAATTTCTGTGGCATTAATTTAAACAAACAAATTCTTATTCACGTTATCATAAGGTGTGCATTAACAATACATGGACGACGCATAATCAAATAAATTCAATCGAATCCTAAACAAGTATGAGAGGCCAGATATGAATTATTGGTCACAGGAACTATTTTCCACAGCATGGAATTTTGCCTCTGAAGCCCACGCCCGCAAGCCCAAGAATGTACCCGGTACGGTATACCCCTATATCAACCACCTTGGACACGTCGTCATGGAGGTCATGACTGCATTAGCTCAAAGCAAAACCTCGGATGACATTAAGAAACCGTACCTGGCTGTCCAATGCGCTTTGCTGCACGATGTAATCGAAGACACTGATGCAACCTATAAGCAGATCGTAACGGAATTTGGCAAAGAAGTTGCGGAGGGAGTGCTGGCACTGACAAAGAATAAGAAATTGCAAAAAGAAGAGCAAATGAAAGACAGCCTTGAGCGGATTCGTGTGGAACCAAAAGAAGTCTGGATGGTAAAATTAGCTGACAGGATAACAAACCTTCAACCACCACCATCTCATTGGGATAAAGACAAAATAATCCGATACCGTGAAGAAGCATCGAAAATCCATCAAGCCTTGGAATCTGCCGACACCATGTTGTCATTGAGATTGCTGGAAAAAATCGGGGCTTATGAAAAATACATACCAGATGAAAAGATTATGGAATATCAGATATATATCTGGGATAATTTTCATTATATGGATATTAATGAGCGCAGCGACGCAGGTTCCTATGACAATCCGAAAAAAGCTCTTGAAGCTGCCCGAAGTATCGTGGACAGATCTTTGAGATGGGAACGCTTACAGTCTAAAAACCCACAAGATCCTGATGAGCTATATGATCGTTATACGGATTTCGGAAAGGACCCTTCCATACGACCAAATGATCCCGATTTTAAATTCTCAGCTTGGGGATATGCCAAAGAAAGATCCAAAGAGATTGTTCTTGAGGATATCAACGATAAAACGCTCTACAAAGAAGATTGGTGAAACAGTCACCCACTTAAACTGGAATTCAAACTCCTCAGAATTTTCCTCACGCTCATGCTCTATGTTAAGTTGCGGGGATGGGATTGATAGGATAAATGAATAATAGTCGATTAGTTTATTCAACGGAATCAGGAAAAATATGCCCATCGTGTCAAAAACCTGTTTCAGCCTGTACCTGCCAAAGGAAGAAACCAAGATCTCAAACAAATATAAAAACTGATGGCATAATTCGGGTCCAGCGTGAAGTTAAAGGAACCAAGGTAAAACGGTGACCACAGTCTCTGGTTTTCAAATTAGTGCCGATGAACTAAAAAATCTTGCCACCCAATTAAAGCGCCTTTGTGGGACTGGTGGATCGGTGAAAGATGGTGTAATCATAATACAGGGGGATCATAGGGACACTTTGATCACTGAATTAAAGATTCGGGGATTTAAAGCTAAGATCTCCGGTGGATAGAATCTGAAACTAAACCAGAAAGGAAAATTGAAATGACAGTTAAACAGGATCTGAAGGCATTGCAAAAAGAATTTAAGGAACTGGGTAAAAAAATTGAAAAACTGATTAAAGCGGTTGAAAAAGGAGAGACAATTAAAGTTGCAAAGAAAACCACATCAAGACCCGTCAAGGCAAAAACGGCCAAGAAAGTTCCAGCAAAAAAAGCACCGGCAAAAAAGAAATCAGCACAGCCGACGGCAACCGATAAAGTGTTAAAGATTATCAGCGGATCGAAAAAAGGCGTTGATGCGAAGGCCCTAATGAAGAAAACTGGGTTTGATGATAAAAAGATCAGAAACATCCTTTTTAAGGCATTTAAAGAGGGTAAAATTAAGAGGGTGGGAAAAGGAATTTATGTTGGTGCGTAGATTCGCTTTTTTTAAAAGAGAAAAATATACCCATGACAAAAGAAGAATTGATACAAACGATTCAGCGTGTATTGGAAACCGACATCGATTTAAGTTTTCTGCTACAGCTTAAAAGGACAGAACTGGAAACGCTGTTAGCATGCATTAGAAACGCGGTGGGGCGATAATTAAAAAACCCATCGTAGCCCTCATAACGCTATTCACATCCACCATCTTTGCAGTTTGCCGTGGGTGTTGTTCTCGTCATGGCGGGGTTACGGCCACTCTAAAGGTTAATAAGGAAGGGCCTCTCTTTTAATTTTTATGGAATATTGATCATATCGAACGAGTTAATGGAGGAAACATGAAAGATAACGGAGTCATCGTTAGAGAGAATCAATTTGAAAAACTAAGAGTGTTCCTTGATACTATATATGAAGTGGTTGAACGAGAAAAGAAGCGTTTCAAGGATGAAGTGCTTGAATCGGATATGTCAATAGAGGAAAAGGAACAGGAAGATGCTCAACACTATTACAAATGGGAGTATGCAGTTGAGGAATGCATGAAAACTTCCTTCTTTTTACTTTTAATATCAACTGTCGAAAAGGAACTTAAAAGAATTTGTACGGATGTTAAAGATGAGTCCAACTCAAGCATCGATATCGAAGTGGGGGACATGAAACGAGGAATCTGCGATGCTTCGCGTAAGTATCTAAAAACTTTTGGGAATTTTAAGAAACCAAATATCAATGATTGGAAAGATTTGGAAGCTCTTTATAAAATCAGAAATCGTTTGATTCATGGAAATTTGTATATAGACGAAGGAGCAAGCAAAGCAGATAAAAAAGCATTCGGGAGGCTTTTATTAAAGGACGTTGGACTTGAAAAAGATCTACCAGTCTCGTTCGGAACAAGAAAAAATAATAGAAAGGGATATTCCATAAAAATAACCAAGGAATTTTGTTCATATGCAGTTGACATGGCAGATAAATTTATTAAAACACTTAATCAGGAAAAACATCGTGTTTTTTACAGCCCGATACAATCGATTAAGAAGGTTTGATATAGATTACAACCAAATATGGTCATCTACTTTAGCTTGGAAAATAGATCCAAAAAAAATATTCTATTTCACAAACAAATTGTAGTTATTCGATTATTTAGAGAATGAAAAAACTCGCCATATTCTTCATTGCGCTCTTCACATTCTCCCTATTCACATTAACCACCTTCGCCGACTGTCGTGGTTGCTGCTCTGGTCATGGCGGGGTTATATGTGTCGATGGGATCACAAAATGTCGTGATGGATCTCCGCTATCATCAAAATGCCAGTCGAAAGATTGCGATAAATGCAGTTCAACATCCGGATCACCCTCCAGAACACCAACGCCAATACCAACACAGAAATATCAAAAAACCCCACATTCAGCTCCAATATCCAACGCCAACACATCCCCCACTAATTCTCGTTGTAATGGTCACGTCACGTACGGAATCCCGGGTCCAGAAGATCAATTATTATGCCGCGAAGGTTATGCTGTCGGTTACGATTTTGACCGGAAGGTTCCAAGTTGGGTCGCTTACAAATTGACCCCAGATAGCGTTAACAAGAGATTTGAACGATCCAACAAATTCAAAGAGGATCCGGAGATTCCAGTCCAGCACCGTTCAACCCTATCCGATTATAAAGGATCAGGTTATGACAGGGGTCACATGGCGGCATCAGCGACAGTAGATTTCACATATAAATCGATGATGGAATCTTTCCTTTTGACCAACATGACACCACAATTGCCAGGATTAAACCGTCAGGGATGGCGACACCTTGAATCCTATATCCGGGAATGGACCAATGAACGGGGTAAATTATTTGTTGTTACCGGAGCCCTTTTTTCTGCATCTCATGGGAAAATCGGAAACGAAGTCCATGTACCGACCCATTTTTATAAAGTGGTTTATGGTCCGACAAATCAGGATGCCATAGCGTTTTTGGTGCCACACAGGAAAATATCAAAATCAGAATTGCCGGCGTTTATTGTTTCTGTCGATGAGGTTGAGCGGCTATCTGGGTTTGATTTCAATAATCTGTTGGACGATGCGATTGAGGATGATATCGAGGACGATGTTGAGCGGATGTGGTGAGCAGGGGGGAAGTTTCTCAGAGGGAACCTGATATTTGATGGTTCTGTTTAACTTGATTTTGAAAAGTCGTTGATGCAATATATCGTATCGAAGTCTTAATAAACCGTTTCATCCGATTCATTGGGGAGGAGCAATTATGGATGCGAATAAGATTTGGGGAGAAATCTGTTTCATACTGTCTGACAATTTAAAAAACGATATATCAGAAAAAGATTTTGAAACCCAAATTATCCGCGCAGTTGAAAAACTTGGATGGAGCGAATACGCGGGTGAAATTAAACGCCAACCTGAACTCCAGATAGGGCATGGAAAAGTCCGACCGGATGTTGTGATATACGCCCAAAATGGTAGGGCTTTGGTCGCTATTGAGGTAAAACGCCCTTCAGAAGGCGAATTCAAGGAGGAATCGTCCAATCAACTGATTTCTTATATGCTTCAATTGAAAGCTGAGTTTGGTCTTTTAATTGGTAGCAGCATTAGATTGTATTATGACGGTGAACAGAATCCACAGCAGAAGCCCTTGCTTTTGAGGCGAATTGCTTTCGAAAAAGACGATGAGATGGGATCCGTTCTTGTTTCTATATTCCAGAAAGATGATTTTTTAAATGGAAAATATAAATCCCATATAAAGGACTTAATTAACAAGTTTACCGACGATAGAAATATTAAAAAACTGAAAGAACGTTTAGTGACAGATGAAACAAAAAAAGTAATTTTCGATTTTTTAAGAACAAAGTTTAGTGAATACGGAACCGACGTCGTAGATGGTGCACTCAGGGATTTAGCAATTAATTTATCATACCAGAAAATTGAAACAGGGACTCAATCACCAGTTACGTCTCAAGGATATATAGATTCACCAGAGAATATGTACGAGACTGTTTTCAACGCAATCTATCAAAACCCCAACGGGATCAGCAAATCAGACCTTGTCCGGCTGACTGGATTTGCCAGTAAAAAAATCACTAATTTAGTTTATAAGCTTACTAAAAGGGGTGCGGTTGTCGCCAAAAAGAGGGGTGTCTATGTTGCGATAACGAAGAGCATTCCTCCAAAAGTGAAGAGAACCACAACAAAATCTCCTAAGGCGCCTCCTACTTCGAAACCTGCTGATATATACGCTACAACAAAGATTCCTGCTGGCACAATGCGGGACAATGTATACAACGAAATTAAAAATCATCCTGAAGGTTGTACCAGACAAGATATACAGGATAAGATTGGGTTAGGAAGTAAACAGGTCAGCAATGCAATTCACTACCTAAAAAAGAGGGGATTTATCGAATCTATAGGGCGAAATCAGTTTGTAGCGAAAATTCACTAACCAATTTTTGATAAGACAACTCACTCTTTGATATGATCGATTATCAAACAATATCGTTTTAATATTGCGTATCGTTATATTGATTTTCGGGGTCTCAGAAAACTATCGATTTCTAAATCAAACAGATGAACAAAAATGCTTAGTAAATTATTGATCATAACGGCCGTTGTGGCGGGGATCTTAAGCACAGTTTATGGATTTCTATTAACCTCAGATCGTGTGGCAAATGATCCGATATTTAGATGGTTTGCGGCTGAGCGCGTTCAGATAGTTGCAGGGTTCTTTTTTTTTGCTACATTGGCAAGCGTTGCGTCCGCAATAGTTATTTTTCTCCCAAAGCCACAGACTATTGTTCAATCTTCTGAGGGACCTCGTGGCGAAGTTGTTCAAAAAGCAACACTTTCCGGTATTAAAAGAGAGTTAAAGGAAGCAGCAGGCGAAAAGGCTACTCAAGCTGAACAATTTTTCATTGCAGGTGAAATCGATTATAAGGCAAAACAATACAAAGATGCTGCAGAAAATTACAGAAAATCCGTTGAGAGCATTGGCACAAGGTCAGGTTATCTGAATTTAGGTAACGCTCTTTTTTATAGTTCAGATTTTAAAAACGCAGAAGATTCATATATCAATGGCCTACAGATAGCTAGAGAGAAAAATGACAAAAGATTAGAAGGTGTTTTCTTAAATAACCTTGGAAATTTTTTCAACATGCAGTGGATGCTGGAAAAGGCGCTTAGGCATTTCCAAAAGGCCCTTGAAATAAGCAGGCAAATCAGTCGAAAAGATGATGAGGCGAACGCCCTCGGAAACATCGGTATTGTTTTATATAAACAGCATAAGCTGAATGACGCTCTTGATGTTTTTCAAAATGTATTCAAACTCAATGAGAAAATCGGTAATTTAGCGGGCAAAGCCACTACACTCAATAACATTGGCAAAATATTTAAGGAACAATTGAAATACGATGAAGCTGCGGTAAAGTTTGACGAAGCATTGGAATTAAGCAGGCAAATTAATGATGTAAATCTTCAAACATTTACTCATTTGAATATTGGTATAGTCTATCGTTTAGAATGGAAACTCGATAAAGCTCTTGAACACTTTGAAAAATCCCTTAAGCTCTCCGAACAGAGTGGCAATCAATTCTTTCAGGCAGGAGCAATCTCTAACATTGGAGTTGTTTATTTTAGAAGAGGCAATCCAGAAGAAGCGATAAAATATTGCGAGCGTTCCATAAAAATTGATAGGCAAATTGGTGATCCAAATGGAGAAGCAGCTTCATTAAATAACATGGGTAATGCATATGCATCTCAGAAGAAGTGGGATGAAGCACTTGAAGTTAGCCAAAAAGCTCTAACGATCTTTAAAGGTATTGGCAACCCCCAGGGGCATGCAAACTCATTAAACAGCCTTGGTAATGTGTATTATCAAAAAGGGTGCTTTGATAAGGCTCTTACCATGTTTAAAGAAAATTATGAAGTTTCCAGACAGATTGGAGACATAGGCGGACAGTCTGGAGCACTTACAAATATTGCCACTATCCATTCCGCTCAGGGGAAAAAAGAAGAAGCATTATTGCATTTCAACAAAGCGATTGAACTCAACCCGCAAAATTTTTCAGCATACTATAATCGAGGACTCGTCTATGAAGAAATGGGGCAAATTGATAGATCACTCTTAGATTACAGCAAAGTTATCGATCTTAGACTTTATCAAGCTGAAATGTTTTTTCAAGGTGATGTGTATTTTCGTCGAGGGTATATATACTTACATAAAGGCCAAATTGATGCCGCTATTTCAGATTTTAACATAGCCATAAAGATCAATCCTGCCTATGTTGATGCATATAATAATAGAGGTATTACCTATTCTATAAAACATCAATATGATGCGGCTGTTTCCGACTTTAATAAAGCGATAAAACTTCATCCGAATAATTCCAATGCTTATTATAACAGAGGCATGGTATGGAAACGAATGGGGAATAAAGAAAAGGCCTTGAAGGATTTTAAGAGAGCCTGCGATTTAGGTTTTGAGAAAGCTTGCTCCGAATATAAAGTTGATAAATAATATACTTCGATTCTTAAATAGCTGTATCTTAGTGGTACTCTTTAGTATTCGAATTTTCTCTATAAAAAATTACGATTTCAGTTTCTAATCTAAAATTCTGTGCCAGCTTGTAAAACCAACATTTCATGGCAGTAATACTCAGCATGGCAATGTTAAAGAAAAACGTCCTATCTCCACCCCATCAAAGCACCTCAATTATATCGTATTTTTCGGCCATCCTTTCCCAAAACCCCTCACTATAATCCATAACCACACAAGCTTCCCAGTCGTTTGGTAATGCGATCATCACAGCTCGAACCATTTTTTCACCATATCCTTTAACCGCAGAGTTGATTTCATGAAACTGTATTGTGTTGTGGGCAAAGTCCAATATTAAATGAACCCCAACCGCTGAGGGATGACCGGTGGTTGATACGGGTATTTTTATACGCCCTTTAATTATTATTTCATTGGAAGCTTGTATATCTTCTTGCGATATTCTTACATATTGAATGAGATCGATTTCACAAAGATTTTTTACAATTGCGTCGACAACCGGATGAATGGTTTTAACCTTTGTTGCAACGGTGATGGTTTTACCGTTAGCGGCCTTATCCTTCCAGATTTCGATTTTTTTGTTGCTCATGTGATCGGTTCTTATTCTAATTGGGAATGGAGAATGGGTTGAATCTCGATATTAATGGAGAGTTGATTTATTTTCAACGCAAGATGTGGAAAGAGGAGGCAATTGGCCGGGTGTTGACCTAAATGGGGGCGTAACGAATCGATTTTACAATAATATATATTCGGAATGCGAATGGAGAAACCGTGTTCAGAGATATTTCTGGAATTTCGGGTTTGGGATCTGATTTTGGTGTGGGAAAATATTGGCATTTCGGGTTTAAAAAATATTGGTTGAATAGTAAACTACCACCGACCTTGTCGGTGGCTTTATAAAAAGACGACAACTCCTGACAATGTCATCCGCTGTCGTCTTGCCAGATCCGGAGCTGATCCTCTCGGATCTGACTCTCTACCTGATCTTTTACATATTGTTTTATGATGTCTCGGTCGATGCCAACTGTGCTCACAAAATACCCCCGTGCCCAGATATGCATCCCCCAGTATCTCTCTTTGAGCTGTGGAAACTCTTTACGCAACCGCTCAGCACTTTTACCCTTTAGGATCTTCATCACATATGAGGGTGAATGCTTGGGCGGTATTGATACATACATGTGAATATGATCGGAACTGATGGCGCCTTCTATGATTGCTATGTCCTTCCATTCACAAAGCTCCGATAATATTTCCTTTAATCTTGGCTTAATCTCATTGACCAATACATGGTAACGGTATTTTGGAACCCAAACAAAATGATATTCACATCGATATATTGCATGAGACGATTTTCTGTAGCCTTCCATCGGGTCACCTCCGTATGGAGGCTATACCAAAAACTGTATGCTTATCAACAATGTTGATGCGCTCAAGGTGTGGGGCCTCCGCCCCCACGCCCCACCACTGACCTTGTCAGTGGTTTAGGCAGATTAATTAATCGACGGGAATAAATCTACATGTTGCCGCTTTTCTGTGTGTGGATCTGTGTGAGAAAAACTTTCCAAAACCTGCTAAAATTGGAAAAATTCGGAAAAAGTGTGGAAAATTGATATCAGTGATTTCAGACACTTACTGCAATTTGAGGAGTTTAGGAAACTCGGGGGTAGTGTCTGAAAATCCCCGTGTCGGCAGTTCGATTCTGTCCCTCGGCACCAGTTAATAGAATTAAGCCGTAATCTTAAAAGGTTACGGCTTTTTCTATTTTAAAAGGATATTTGTCGTTCCATGGCAGTCCTTCGGACCAATTCAGCCAAGTCCAAAATAGCCATTTAAATAGACACAACCAATATACATTGATAGTTTATGTCACCCTGAGCAGCCTTTCTTAAGGTATCGTTAATCAACAACGTAAAATTCATAGAGCTGAATTGAAATATGGATGCTGCATCCCCATATGATTTGCCACCATCCGCCCGCCGTGGTATAAATTCTTTTAAACCGATGGGAAAATGCAGACTTTTAGAATTTCCGTGGCATGTATCAAGGGATGATCAATCTTATTTTTTGATCCGACCTACAAAGGAGAGATAATGCAAACGTTGAAAGTTAAAAAAACCGGGAAAAGCATCCAGAGATGCATTGAAATTCCGGATGCGTATCTCGACAAAGAGCTAGAAATTACCATCCGCCCTATCTCAACAAAAAAAAACTATCGTGACGATATCAATGCAATCTATCTTAGATATCCGGATTCAAAACCATTCCAGGAGATAGTCGACCCGTCTCAATGGGAGCGGGAGATACGCCGTGAATGGTGATGCAGTCCTTTTTGATAGCAATGTCATCATTTATCTATCCAAACGGGAACTGCCGTTAGCGTTCGTCGAACAATTTGACGATATACGGATATCGGTCGTCACTTATATGGAGATCTTGGGCTTCCGTTTCAGGGATCCCCAAGAAGAAGGTCTTGTCAAAGAACTCGTTGAATTGTTTGAGATCGTATTCGTCAGTGAGGCTATTGCAAAGAAAGTGATCGAGATTAGAAGAGATCACACCATCAAACTTCCAGATGCAATTATTGCCGGAACCGCGATATGTGAGAATCTCAAGCTTGTTACTCGAAATACGAATGATTTTAAAATTTTAGGATTATCCCTGATCGATCCTTTCGCGTAAATCCGACCCTCCGATTCATCTGTGCCCAAATTGTGCCCGCCAAGGCCAAGTTATTCAAAACATTTCCAAACAAAATCATAAGAATCAGCAAATATTGCCATTTTTCCAACCACTTTGAAATACAAAAAAAATCAAAGACATTGAGATCTGAGAACCCCCGTTTCGGCAGTTCGATTCTGTCTCTCGGCACCAGTTAACAAAATTAATCCGTAATCTTAACAAGTTGCGGCTTTTCTATTTGAGCTGGTTGCGTGTGGTTGCCGAAAGTCGAATTTCATAGCAGGATGCGTTGTCTTTTAGTCTGTTCCTGAAATGTATAAATGGGAAAGGGCAATATGACGATATCACTCCATTTTTTAATCCATTTCTTGACAAATAAAATCCTCACATGTACGATAAGATATTAGAAATAAACGATAATTCGTAGTAGGTTTTTGGGGAATCTTTTCTTTCAGTTACGATCATTTATCGAAGTAGAATGATCCTTGAGGTTTTCGACCAATGAGTGAGGCCAGGATTAGTATACCAAAAGATAGCATTGCTGAATTTTGCATGCGAAACCGGGTCCGAAGGTTATCTCTTTTTGGCTCGGTACTCCGGAAAGACTTTGGTCCGGACAGTGATGTTGATATCCTGGTGGAGTTCGAACCCGGCACCCGGATAGGACTCATCCGACTTTCCGGCTTGGAGATAGAGCTTGGCAATATTGTTGGGCGCAAGGTAGATTTGAATACTCCTGGATTTCTGAGCAAATACTATCGTAACCAAATCCTCACTGAGGCTGATGTGCAATATGACGCTGCACAATGATATATTAAGGCTTCAGCACATGCTCGACCACGCGAAGGAAGCGGCAGGTTTAATTGCCGGTAAAGATAAGACAGCGCTTCAGCGCAACAGGGTCTTGGAGCTTGCCCTGATTCGACTGGTTGAAATTGTCGGTGAAGCATCTGCAAAAGTGAGTTCTGAGACGCAAGCAAAGTATCCTTCGATACCCTGGCCCCAGGTGATTGGCATGCGCAATCGGTTAATTCATGGTTATGACGCCGTCGATTTGGATGTTTTGTGGGATACTATCGAGGTCGATCTCCCACTCCTTATTGCTGAAATCGAGAAAATTCTAAGCATAGCCCACAAAGAATAAATATTTTCTCCTTCAATACCACACAATGGGTATCTCACCCCTTTTTTTCTCTGGCGACAGGAGGCCAATCTTAAGAACTTTTTTGATCCGGTCTTGCAAAGGAGAAATAATGCAAACGCTGAAAGTTAAAAAAACCGGGAAAAGCATCCAGAGATGCATTGAAATTCCGGATGCGTATCTCGACAAGGAGCTATAAATTACCACCCGCCCTATCTCAGCAAAAAAAACTATCGTGACGATATCAATTCAATCTATCTTAGATATCCGGATTCGATACCATTCCAGGAGATAGTCGACCCGTCTCACTGGGGGCGGGAGATTCGCCGTGAATGGTGATGCAGTCCTTTTTGACAGCAATGTCATCAGCTATTTCCGGGGCCGGTGCCCGTTTATGTTCATTCTCAAAAAAAGGCGTCATCATGATCTGCGCACCACCTCTGCCAAGACAACATATCGGGTTATCTGAACCCTTGACACACAACCACTGTTTGGGCATAGTTGCGCGCACGAAAAGCAATCCCTAATCCATATCCCCATTCCTCCACTGCCCTGACCGCCATCGAAGCAGCCGAGAAGATGGGTGGCCGGGGCGTATTAAAGTAACATTTACTGATAAACTGAAGGCAGTTAACATCAAGAACGATGATCAAAAGACCATCGAACAAAAAGGATTAATAGCATGACTCGATTTCTCACCGGTTTTTTCTGCACGATCTTTCTCCTCAGCAGCCTGACCGTGGCCCAGGCCGGTTCTTACAAAGAGGCTGTGGCCGCCTACAAAGCCAAAGATTACGCCACTGCGCGAAGCATATTGAAGCAGCTTGCCAAATCCGGACAGGCTAAATCGGTCTATGCCTATGGAAAAATGATTCACGACGGCAAGGGAGGCACCAAAAACAGGAAGCAGGGCTTGAAGTTGATGGAACAGGCGGCCGGTAAGGGGTATACCCCGGCCATGATAGGCTTGGCCCGGGTCACCGTCAAAAACTATGGCAGGGAGAAGAATTATCGAGACGGCTGCCTGTGGTATCGCCAGGCGGCCGAGAATGGCAATCGGATCGGCATGACGGCCACTGCCAAGTGTTATATGAAGGGCAATGGCGCTCCGGAGACACCGCAGGACATGGTCCAGGCTCTGGCCTGGTTCACAGCTGCCGACAACCTGGGCAGAAAAGCGATCAAATTTATTACCGATCTGGAGAATCTGTTGGAACCGGGCGAGATCGCCCAGGCCAGGCAGATGGCCAAGGCATACGCAGCCGGTAAGAAATCGACCATAGTGGCCAAAGCCCCCGCTGCCAAGCCCCAAAAGGAGACCAATGCTCCTCCAGCCATCGCCAAAAAAATTGTGCCGAAACCGGTTAAAAAAACACCCCAACCCGCCGCAACCTCGTCCACCGTGGTTTTCCCGGATGGCAACCAACGGGCCTTGGAATGTTTTGATCTGAGCCAGGGTCAGGAATCTTGCATCCAGGCCTGTCAAAGTGATGCTTTCAAGAAGAAACATAAGAGGGGCATCAGCAAAAAGGAGGGGTGGGCGGAAGTAGCCTACGATTCATGCCTGTCAGGTTGCGCCTCCACCAAAACGGTCTTTATCGAGGCCTCGGCTGAGTACGGGGAGTACAAAGACTCCAAATTCTTCTGTCCGGCGGTTTTCCAAAAAGTTGAATCCGCGATCAGAAATCACAAAAAAACAGACCCAAAGAACAGCGGCTTGGGCCATCTCAAGAAAAACACTTTTGCCTCTGGGCAGATAGCTTTTAGGGATGGGGCGTATACCGGAGGCCTATATGGAAAATTTGCATATGAAACCGTTCCGGTGCAGTTGAAAAATACGCCCCAGGTGGAGACCATCCTGGCCGAATTTCCAGAACGGCTCCCTGGCTGTTACAACACCGCCGGTGTTTTGGACCAGTGCACTACATATTGTGACAGCAGAAAAGCCAAATCGACCAAGGGCCTCACCCCGGAAGTCTACTATGACCTGTGTGTGCAAGGTTGTCAAAAGGGCGGGGAAATGTTCCGGGATCAGTATGCCTGGACCAACAAGTTCCAGAACACAGGCGACTATAGAAGCATTTGTGCCAATATCGATAGTAGAAAGATGGCCATTCAGGAGTTGAGAGCCGAGGCCAAGGCGCAAAAAATAGAATACATCAACGCAATGGCCATTCAAGGCGGTGCCATGACCTACTGGTCGATAGCCATGAAAGCCAAATAAAAACAACTGTGGAACCGAATAGGCCAGGAGATTCTGAATGAAAGCCATCAAATTAGTCTTAACAATAGTTCTCATCCTCGTTCCGTTTTCGCAAGCTCGTGCCGAAACAGTCGTTTTCGACAATTGGAACAAAGGCGGTGTGTCCAATTGGCCCAAACAACTGACCATGTTTGAAATCACAGAACCGACGCACATCAACTACATAGACACATATCATTGGAACAACGGCAAGGGTTCTGACGGCCACGAATTCGGGGCCTACATTAAATTGACCGACATCGACAGCACCAAGGAGTACGGTCCCTGGAAGGCTGAATTGAAATCGGGCACGGGTGGCGCTCAAAATGTCCATTGGGTAGCCCGGCCGAATGCCAAACTTCCGGCCGGAATATACATTCTCAGGGATTCCGATCCGGCCACACGGTCTCACAACGGCCAGTCGGATGGGGTTGGATTTGCCAAAGTGATCAGTGGTCCCAAAAGCGTCAGTAATAAATTGCTGAAAAACAGGCTTTTCAAGTCGGGCAGCAATAAAAAAAGCCAAACTGCAACCCCTACCGCCACTCAGTCCGGTGGAAGACAACAGGCCTTGGATCTCAGCGGCAACGGCAACTACGTGGAGATCGCAGAAAACGTCGAATTGGACATAACCCATGCCATCACCATGGAGGCCTGGATCAAGCCCAACACCTTGACCAACGGCTATCACAGCATTGTTTCCAAATCGAGCAACTCACCCAACACGGGCTACATATTTCCCCGATTCGACAGCGGCAATCAATTGGTCTTCTATCTGTACATCAATGGATGGAAAATTTTAAATGTCGGCGCAGTCATCCCGACCGGTCAATGGCATCACGTGGCCGCCACCTATGACGGCCAGCGGATGAAAATATACGTAGACGGAGTGCTGCAAAAAAAACAGCTGGCGGTGTCGGGACCCATTGCCACCAATCAAAACAAGTTGGTTATCGGCAATCAAACCAGTTACAACGAGTGGTACGACGGCTTGGTTGACGAGGTTCGAGTCTGGAATCGGGCTTTGCCTCTGGAAGAGATTCAATCTCTGATGAGCAAAGAACTGTCCGGCGATGAACAGGGTTTGGTCGCCTATTACAACTTTGACGGCCTTGACGCCAAGGGTCATATTCCAGACCGGTCTGGCAACGGCCATCGCGGCGTTTTTTTCAATGGGGCAAAACTGACCGGCGCCGCCGCTCAAGTCGACACACCCCAAGCCATCACTTCACCGAGTTCCACCCGTCGCAGCTACAGTGAATGGAACACCAATTTTAACAAGATGGTCATTATCCAGAAGGGAGCCAAGGTTTCCGGCCATTTCGATTATCACAACGGTAAGGTTATCGGTATGTTTGAGGGTCGTACGCTCAAAGGCTGGTGGACCGAAGATGATGATTCCAAAGACTGCGGACCCAACAATGCCTGGTCAGGCCCCTTCATCCTGAACTTTGACGCCGATGGCAGATCATTCACCGGTGCATTCGGTAAATCATCCAAAGGCCAAAAAACCTTCGAGTCCATACCGCCCGATCAAAAATGGAGCGGCAATCGAACCAGCGGTTCAATCAAATTCTAACCCGTCAATAGTGGCTCCGCCGTTGCCTGCAACGGGGGAGTCTCTCCACGGGTTGAGCCAAATAACGCATAATGCGTTGTCTTTTGATCTGTCCCTGAAATGTAAATTTGGAAAATGGCTTTAAAGCGGGTCGTTTCTTGGATGCACTCAGGTCGGAGAAGGGAAAGGGCAATATGACGATATCTCCCTTTACAAATCGACCCATGCCTCATCTTCCTCCTTGAGTTCCCAGTCGCGGCTTAGTACCCCTTCGGTGGCTATCATCGTTTCCAGGGCAGTGCCCGGATGGCGGTCGGCCATATAGGAGACAAAGTCATAGACCACCTCAAGTTTGTCCGGCGGCAATTGTTTCAGCCTCTCCTGAATGGCTTCAATGCTCACGTTATTCATGATAACACCTCCTCCTAGTTGACTGAGCTGTTGCCATTAATGGTATCACCGCCAGACACATCTTTCAAGAAAATTGGATAACGTTAGAACCTAACGGTTTCAGGGAAATAGCGACGGATCGCTGAAAAAAACTCCCAATGAACTACCCCGCAGCCCCGATGAGCGGGATCTTCGCCTCGCTGCGACAAGCTACGAGGTATCTATCGGAAATTATCTTAACGGCCTAAGGGCCGTTGAAATAATTCCGAAAATCCGTAGGTCTCGTAGGTCGCAAATGAGGCGTCCAAAACCCGGTTTTCCAGGTCTTCCTTCGCAAGATCCAATCGCATCCGATCCGGCCAGACGATCACGCTGTACTCGGTGATGCCCTGGTACTGGGCGGAGCTCGAGGCCGCCCGCATAAGATCGATCATCTCGGTTTGTCCCACCAGGCGTCCTTCCGAAGCGTACTGTTCAACCAGCGTCTGCATATCCCGGTATCGATGATTCTGATCGGTGGGCGCCGGGGCGTAGCTGCCCGGCAGCAGCGCTTCGGGCCGCGCTCCCGGGTAGGCGAAAAAGGTGTTGGTGGTCAACATGACATTTGGATCCAGCGGCTCCACCTGTCCGGGGTACCGTATGGCGCCGCCCCAGGAGTCTGTTTCGAAGGTAACGGACGGGTTCTGTTCCCCGGCCAGACCGGGGCTTGAAACCGCCAGATTCCAGCCGCCGCAAAAGGTGTTTTCCGGGGGAAACCAGAGCGCTTCCGCCTGTTGGGGGGTAGCCGCCGTTTGCAGCATCCGGCGCTGGCTCATGGCATAGCCCAGCATGTCGATCGCCGCCCAGTCAGGGCGCGATAGTACCGAGTGGGGCGCGACCACAAGACCGGCTTCGTTCATTCCCCAATCCGCACCCAGAAATCCTGGCCAGTCAACCGCGACAGTCCGCATGAGGCCCTCAGCAGCGGCAGGTTCTACGGCGATGAACATCAGATCGTTTACCGTTATTTTGCGGTAGTCGTTTTCTCCATCCATGTTTTTTGCATGAATCAATTCACGGGACCCGGTCCGATCCCCCCACACAACGGCGCTGGAACAGAGGGGCTGGGCGGCTGCCAGGGGCGAGGGGCCGAAAATCTGCGTGTTGGGCATGGCATAGAAGCTGTTTATCCCGTAAAGATCCAGCAGAGAGACTTCCCGGTCCAGGTGCGGCAGAAAGAGATTGCTGCCTGAATCGCGCATGCCGGCCAGAAGCGCCTCAAACTCCGTTCTGAAAGAATCCAATCCCCCGAAGTTGCTGCGGACTGTTGCCAGAAAAGAATTATCATAAAATTGAGCCGAGTGGCTGTAATGCTCCACCAGAACGTAATTGATCCAGTCGCAGATCTGCGGTGCGATGAGCCGCCCCATGGCATAGGCCCGCTGGTCGCCCGTACCCCACAGATGAAGCACGGATGTGTTCCGGAGGGTCTGCAGTCGGCCGCCTCCGGATCCCGAGGCCACGGTAACCGGTCCTTCCGGAAGGGGGGTGGGCCGGACAAGTTCGATATCCAGATTCTCTAAGTGACCGTTTCTGGCAAGATCAGCAGTGGGAAAAAACAGGTTGTCCGTTGTCTGGTGCCAACCCACCGGTTCGGCAAAATCTTTATGATTCACCGCCTGGTCGCCGTTCACATCACGCCATGCCCAGATTGCATACTCACCGGATGATAGACCGGAAATTTTGTATGTACCCGGGGCCTCCAGCACATCATATCCGGCGATATACTCGGAATCGAGCATGGGAACCCGGGTCTCCATCTCCCGAAGCCGGCCCATGTCGGTGCGGGCGATGGCCAGAACGTAGATCGTTCCGGAGGTATTCGAAGATACGGTCACCGTCCCCGCCAGTGAGCCGCCCCAGTTAATGTCATTATCGGAATCGTTGCATCCGGCAACAAAAAATATCACCAGCAAAATCCCTGTGATGACCCCCCGGGCCAGTGTGCGGCCAACATCCATCCTATGGCTTCCTCCATATCCTTATAATGGCGATTCTTACTTTTTTTTTATGAGACCGCACCATTTACACAAGGGTTCATTGACAGGCTGTGGATAAATCCCTCTTCATTCCACATTACTCATATTCCACAACAAAAATCTCCTCAGTTCCCGGGATCTCATTCCCGTTTTTGTCTAATGCGATGAGTTCCACGGTATAGGTATCCGGATCAGCATCCAGATTGAACTCATGTTCGAATTCAAAGACCGAAGGATACCAGGCGATCGGATCTGATTTATAGTATTCTCTTTCCAGAGTCACCTCACGGGTCGTCGAAAGAATTTCCTGTCCCAGTGAGTCTTTTATGTCATAGCGAACCTGGATAATTCGGTTGTCGGCAATATAGTACAGGTACTGCTCTGTCGATTCTGTGACCTCTGCCTGTATGGGCGTAACAACGCCAAAAATGCTGAACGCCTCGTTGGCTTTCACCTGGGGTGATGAAAATCACATAGTTAAAACACAATTTCTGAGTTCTGTTTTTGTTCCTGTTTCTTGATTAAAATATTGACCTGTACCCTTTTTGCCTGGACCGATGTGCCAATATTCTTTTTGAAC
>Ga0233437_1001750_pt1 | contig 37226 bp, 29 predicted proteins | sample SI_122_August201_FD_182714 | JGI IMG/M metagenome (GOLD analysis project Ga0233437, IMG submission 182714) | Seawater microbial communities from Saanich Inlet, British Columbia, Canada - SI_122_August2016_200_MG | ecosystem: Environmental > Aquatic > Marine > Inlet | place: Canada: British... | reverse complement strand
AGAGAGGTACGAACGAGTTTGGCGGTTTTTCGTGAAGCAAACTTAGAAAATCTTTAAATCCTTATGCGCAGAGACTGGTTTTATCATTCAGTTTTTATTTTGCAAAAACCTAACCGGACATTGCTGAAAAAGATTAGGTGAAGTTATTGATAAACGATCCCTATGCGGACAGATTATGCCAAGTTATTTTTGTACGATCCCTAAGGAAAACAATGAAACTAAAAAAATCGAAACTTATTGCGAAGCATGGGTATAATACTCCGCCGCTTGCGGCGTCGAGACTCGGTGGAGATACCAAACTGGCAGCAAATCTCGTTTCGGTGAGTACCGTCATTTCAGCTTTGACGATCCCAATCTGGCTGGGACTGCTTTCCTGACAGATATTGTAAATCTGAGTCAAAAAAAATCAAATGAATAACTCATTTGCTGCACTTGAAAAATTCTTGGCTTAGAAGTTGTCCTAATTTGGATTACCCACAGGGTGCTAAAATAATGGAATGGTTCCTCCCTTGAAATAGAAGTAAATAACGGGAATTTGGATTTTGGAAGCAAAAACTAAGGAAAATAACAGATCACTCGATTTTAAAGGGCTACGGAGCAGGTATCACAAGAAATATGAAAAGTATTTGGGGACATATTTCTAAACTAGAAAGTTAATTTTAAAAAAGCATTTTCCTCTTATACTCAACAAACAGGTGATTGACGATTTCGGTGTCCCATACTGTATAGGGCGGGGGCGGCTGGAACCCTTCTGCACTGAATAGTTTCACAACATCGTTGGAGGAAAACCCCTTCTCTTCCTTTAGCCACACCACATTTTGTAAAATCAGTTTAATGTAATGGTCGTCTAGAGCTAGTTCTGATTGGGCCTCCTCCTCAGAAGGTGTCGGGATTTCTATACCCGACTCTTTTTTCAGCTGGGTGCTTAAGAGAGAAGTAATGATCTTCATTTGCGCCTTAACTTTGAACAGTTCTGACTTTAATTGTTGGACCTCGTTTTTCTGTTCTTTCATCATCTCATAGACGTCTGATTCAGGTCCAATTGGAACATCGTCTCTTTTGTTCTGAATATGATCCAATAATTGGGAGTCTTCCTCTACCTTGGCCAGTTCCTCCTCCTTTTCTTTTGTCTGTGTTTGGATAAACGCTTCAATATCGGTTAATGACGGTTTGTTCTTCATTGGGTTTCCTTTTTTATGTCTTGGTTTTTGATGAAATAATGAATTTTACCGCTTAGGGACCGTTCAAAAATAACTTCACTTAATCTATTTGTAAAAGTCCTAAAAACACTGGACATTTTACAAACAGAATGTGAAGTAATTTATGAACCGATCCTTAGGTCCGTCATCGATATTTAGTCGAATCGTCCGGCAACCCGCCTGCTTTTACCAGCTCCTTTATTTCTTGCGCCAAGGTTTTAATTTCTTGTGCAGCCTGAGCAGCATTACGGAGTTCCGAGACCGAGTTACCATAAATCAGCGAATATTTGTAAGCTACACGATTGGAGAGCGGTGTTTTTAAAATCCCCATTTTGTAATTACGTTCCAGGATATCGACCAGTTCTTTAGCCAAAACAGTCCTGGGCTGGATACGGCTCAAGAGGAAGTAATGTAAAAGTCCCGGGTTCAGCTCCTTGGCCTTTCGTACCAATTCAACCGTTGATTTGGTGCTCATGATGTCTAATGGTGAGTCCTGCACAGGCATAATAACAATATCAGAACACGCAATTGCCATCGCCATCACCTCATCAGCATGGGGTGGTGTATCAATAAAAATATACTCGTACTGGTCTTCAAATTTTCCAAGGGTCTCATACAGGTTGGAATAGGCCACAATGGTATGGACCAGGTTGTCCTTCCGGATTTGCAGGGTATCATAACTGCTTCTTTGTGGGTCTGTATCAATCAATAGAACTCGGTCCCCCTTTGATGCAAATTCGATCGCCAGGTTGATGATGGCGGTGCTCTTCCCGCACCCCCCTTTCTGGTTGGCCAGTGTAATCACTTTCATTGACTTTAGAGTGTGCGGTTTATGGATAATAATAATAATACGGTTTTATCCGAAATAGGTCGTCCAATTACTGCTTTGGACGTTCGTTTATTTTATACAATGCTTTGTTCTAGATGATAGGAATTTCTTATTTTGAAGTCAAAAAAATTTTTTTGATGGAATCAGTATATTAAATCATTTCAGCGGGGCCTTAAAGACAACTACGACAACACTACTTTACAAAAAGTGATACGTCAAATAAAGGATTGGCTATGATTTTATGTAGTTACAGCAAGTGTTGCAGCTGATATGGAAAGTATTGAGGGGTAATTCGGAATCAACGATTGTAACATCGAACCAGGTTAGAACACGTCTCGGCGGATACATTGTTGACTTAAAAAATGCTGAGGAAAAGGTCTTCAATCATTCCGTTTTGCCCGGACAGATAATTTATCACTGATAAATTACCTCGTCCGGTTTTTTTTTGCTTCAGCATGGCCCATGAGGAAGGGGAATCCCTTATCTCAGCTCTTTACTCGAGAGCTTCAGCAGTTGTCTGGCAACGATGAGATGCTGGATTTGACCTGTTCCTTCAAAAATGTCTGTGATTTTGACATCTCTCATCCATTTCTCAGCGAGATATTCCTGGCTGAACCCCATTGGACCCAGCAGTTCGCAGCATTTTTGAGTGATTTCGGTACCAATTTTCCCTGCTTTTGCCTTACACATGGAAGCCTGCAGGCTGTTTCGAATTCCGGCGTCAGCCATCGCTGCCGCCTGCCAGATGAGCAGTCTCATGGCATCGATCTCAGCATCCATTTTATAAAAATCTTTTTCCATGGCGCTCAGGTTATTTGGAGATTTCTCATAGTCCAGCGTGAGTCCCTTTTCTTCCATCTTTTCCTTCGTAAATTCCAGGGCAGCTCTCGAAACGCCCAAAGCCATGGCAGCAACGGTAGGTCTGGTGTTGTCAAAAGTCTGCATGACGCCGCCAAAACTCTTCTTCTTACTGATTTCCGCTGTCCCCAGCAGATTTTCCCTGGGGACTCTACAATCTTTTAAGACAAAGGTTCCCGTGTCCGAGGCCCTGATGCCGAGTTTGTGCTCCAGGTATTCCAGCTTGAAGCCGGGGGTATCTTTTTCCACCACAAACGATTTGATCCCGGCTTTCCCGACGCTGGGATCGATATTCGCCCAGACCACGACGACATCGCATCTATCGGCGCAGGTGACAAAAATCTTTTCGCCGTTAATGACCCATTCATCCCCGTCAAGCACGGCGGTGGTCTGGACAGAGGCAGAATCAGATCCGGCTTCCGGTTCCGTGATCGCCATGGCCGCCCATTTTTCGCCATATTTCTCTTTCTGTTCCGGGGTTCCCACTGCAGCGATAGCGGCATTACCCAGTCCTGCCCCTGGAATAGTCATCATCAGGCCCAAATCCCCCCAGCACAACTCTTCAATCGTGATCACGGTGGTCAAATTACTATAATTCGGCTTTTTATCCTTCTTCCCTTTTTCGACATTCTCGGGCATGGCCTTGGATTTCTGTTTTCCGCCGCCGACAAGGCCTCTGAAAACTTCCAGTTCTTCCGGGTAGACATGCTCTTTGTCATCATATTTTCGTGAAATCGGTCTGAAGACATCCGTCGCCAAACTATGCATCATCTGTTTTGTCTGCTCGACTGCTTCCGGTAATTCTAGACTAATCATAATATTCTCCCTGTTTTTGATGGTTTTAAGTGTTAGACGGTTGCCATTCCTTCAATGATGCTGATCCCGCGGCCGTTTCGGTAATATCGCTCAACCGGATACTCTCTTGTGTAGCCGTGTCCACCCAATAGTTGAACACCGCAATCAGTTACATACATAGTTTTTTCACCCGTATAAAACTTTGCCAGATAGGCTTCCCGTTTGGCATCTTTCCCGGCTTCGAGCTTGGAGGCAGCATTCCAGGTCATCAGCCTCATTGATTCAACTTCATAGGCCATCTGTGCGATCATAAACGCAACGGATTGTTTATGTACGATGGGCTCTCCAAATTGAGCTCTGCCTTTGGCATATTCCATGGCGAATTCATAGGACGCTTTGGCAAGACCTGTTCCGATGGCTGCCATGCCGATGCGGCTTTTTTGCAGGAACTTGGCGTAGTCACACCCCTGTTCGCCACCCAACCTATCTTCCGCGGGGATTTCACAGTTTTCCAGGCTGATTTTATATGTCTCGAGTGCATTCAGTCCCAGATTCCGTTCCTTCTCCCCAATCTTCAAACCGGGATTGTCCTTGCCCACGAAAAACAGCTGATTTTTGCCTTCAAGGGCTGCCGCAACCAGGATGCAGGAAGCTGTTTCTGCCAGGGGTACAAAACACTTTTCCCCTGTGATCAGGTAAGATCCGTTTTTCTTCTCGGCTCTTGTGTCCAAAGCGACCGCATCAAAACCAAATGTGGCTTCATTGATAGCTAAGGTGGCGGCTGAATATTTCTCTGCGCAAAGCAGCGGCAGATATTTGGACTGCTGCTCTGAAGTTCCCATGGCGACCAGCGGGCTGATGACCAGTGACGGCAGAGTGGCCTGGATGGCAAACGCCAGATCTCCATAGGCCAGTTCCTCCAGAACAAGTGCGGTGGTGATCGGGGAGTCTTCCATCCCAAATCCACCAAATTCCTCTGCAACCATTGAAACAGAGGCCCCGAGTTCCCAGGCTTTCTGAATACCGTCAGCCGGAATCTCACGTTTCTCATCCATCTCATTTGCATTGTCAGTGACAATGTTTTTGACAAGTTTTGCAACTTCATCTTTAATCATCTTCTGCTCTTTTGACATTTCCAGACTGAACATGATCTCCTCCTTGTTAGATAATTAACACCATTAATATGATGAACTGTTTAATCTCTATAACTTTTTACGATATCTCAGCGGTCTAGATTTTTCTGCATTTAGCCTGAACTGAATTTACCTATCGTTAAACTTGTAAAAAGATTGGGCCTTTGACATTCCAAAGTCAAGCAGTACTGATTTAATTGATTGATAAGGCACAAATTTTCAGCAATGTCCGGTCAGGCTTTTGCAGAAAGTTGAATGATGAATCCAGGGTCGAAGCAGACCCAGACGTGACGGGGGCCGTTCTGCAGATACTGTCCTGTAATAGTGCAAGGGTTATTTAATGACAGGTCTTCTGAAACCTGCCACTGAATGGATTACTTCCAGAAGATTTTTGACGATTTTCTTTCGGGCAGGCGATGAAACCGATACTTTGGATAGCCCAGCATCATGTTATGAAAGCCGGGCATTGTGCTGCGCATAAACCGTCTTTCTTGCATTTGTTTTCATCAATCTGGATCAAACTCATAGCTTACCGTCGTTTTGAGGTTGAATGTCTGACTATTTTTCTTCTTTCATCTGTTTCCAGAGGTAGCGCAGGGCATAAAGGGCTGGAAGGTAATAAAGCAACGTAAACACAATTATTGCCCGGGTCGAATTGGACCATGCATCAAAATAAATCCCCATTGGTAAATCCCAGAGGTCTGTGATGAGCCGGATGAGAATCAGTATAAACAACATGCTTCTGTTTCTCAGCGCAAACGCCAGGATGAATGCAATACCGACAGCGATATTCCGGGCAGCGTAAAGAATTGCCGGAGCGGTTACTCCCAGGGCGCCACCAAAACCCGGCATCAGAGACGGCTTGAAAATGGCAACATACGGTCCAATGAACATGGGCAGGGTTTCAATCACAATAATAATGATCAGCCAGATTGGAAGTGATTTTTTCATTGCGATTCTCCAGAAAAGTTCGCTCTTGACACCCATGTTATTAGAATCTGCATCTTCAAGGCAAAAAGGCACTGTCCAAATCGCAATCGATGACCCATCTTTCGACCGTTTCCCGCTCCTGGTCCGTCAGTTGATCGGTGATTCTCCTGAGAATCATCTGCCTGGATTCCTCCCGGTAATCGAGTCGTTTGTAGCTGACCTCCTCGCCGTACATCTCTGTCACGAACGCTTTATCTCCCTGCTTGACGGCTGTTGTGTTCGCCATCAGGTAGTTCAGATAGGTCGACTTCATCAGCTTCAGTATATAGCGGGCAAAACCGGTACTTTCGGGAAAAGGGTGCAGCTCTCCGGTGCCGTCCCAATGGTCCGCCCGCTTCGTCAGCCAGTCGATTAAAGCGGGATAGGCCTCCAGCATCTTCCTCGGCGCGGGATCCACAAACATGTGGGCCTTGAGTCCGCCCAAAAAGATGGTATCCACCACACAGGGTCTGCTACCCAATAAAAAAGGTGTTTCAGAAAGCTGTTTCTGGGCTGCGACTAAAATACCCTCGTACTCCTCTTCTGTTTTCTTCTTTTGCTGGTCGGAATCTAAACCGTTGGCCCGGCAGGCTTTTCGTCCGAAGGTATAAACGGCTTGCGCCATCTGCTCAGCGACCTCGGCGGACGCGTCGGGCATCACCTCTTCCAGCATCGCTTTCACGACCACTTTGGCGGATTCCTCAAAATTCCAGCGGTAATGCACCATGGTTCTGGAAAGCCATTCGTCCATAAATTCCTCGACCAGATGCACCAACACGCCGAGAGGTCCTGTCGGCACCAGGCGGCGCAACGGATAACGGGCGTCCATCATCGAAATAATCGGAGTGGTGTCGTTTATCATCCAGTTCTCAGGGGTTTGCAGAACGGGTATTTGATGGGTCGCCGCACGTTTTTCAACCAGCTCTGTATTGTCGGGTCTTTTGGAAATGTGACGCCAGGGTACACCGTAATAAATCAGCGCACTTTCAAGCTTCAGGGTAAAATAACTTCGCTGGGTTCCGTATACGGTGTACATGTATTCCATAAGGCCTACTCCTCTGGTTAAAATGTGAGCTCCTCAATTCAGAGCACTCTCTTTTTCTCTGATGTAAGTCATGACGCCTTCTGCTGTCGGAATCGCCAGCAGCTCCTCCCGGACCTTGGCGTCCCTGACGAGGCGGACAACCTTGGCGCAGATCTTTAAGTGGCCTGAGCTAGAGCTTTCAGGGGCGATGATCAGGAAAAACAGATGTGCGGGATTATTGTCCAGCGAATTGAAATCAATTCCCTTTTTAGAAAGGCCGACAATGATGTGGATCCGATCCACCTGGGAGATTTTGCAATGAGGAATCGCTACCCCGGAACCGATGCCGGTTGTTTTCAGCTTCTCGCGCTCCAACAGCAGATTGAGAACCTCAGTTTTGTTGTCAAGCGGCGTGCTTTTTGTAAACACATCCACCAGGTTTTTTAGAATCTCCGGCTTGTCCCTGCCGTCGACTTCAAGTGAAATGTCAGACTCACTCAGACAATTCGATATTTCCATAGTCAATCATCTCTTTATGTCACTATTCACCATATTCTCGGCGGAGCAAATGCTGAACAGATACCTCTTTTATTGATTTTAACTTCAGGGTGATCGTTTAGTATTTAACAGGTGACAAAATATATACAGGTAAGAAACTTGCCTGTCAATTTATTTATTTGCAGTTTACCCCCTCCTGCCGGATTGAAATTCCAGATGAAAATTTGTTAAAGGTCGGCTCAAAAATTACTTGGCATTTTGTCTGCAAAATGTTCAGTCTTTATGGAACTTTTGCGGACAGATTATGCCAAGTTATTTTTGTACGATCCCTAAAGATGGAAGAGTGGGTTGAGGGCATGCTGCTTTCTTCCACATTATTAGTTGACAAAGTACCGCTGTTTATTGAATCTATGTTTGACAGCAGTTAAATGAATTATAAGTGGTTTGCTCTGCAAGTGTCGATTATGCATGACCATGCGAAAACAATGAAACCCAAATTGTGAGGAATCTGATGAGAAACTATATTCTGGGGGCCCTCTCCGGAGTGGCTGGGGCCGCTTTATACACGCTGGCACCTGCTTTGGCCTGGTATTACTGGCTCATGTTTGTTGGTGGTTGTTTTCTGATCGCTTTCAGTTTCGATGTTATCTTTGGTTCTCTGCAGGAACACCAGCAAAGGGCTGCCTGGATGGGCGGCTTGCTGTTTGGCGGCCCCGGTGTAGTTTTACAGGCGCTGGTCTGGGGATTGGGGGTCTGATGGGAAAAAACAAGATGACTTTTGACTTTCCATTGGGAACCATACCCAAAGGCTTTGTATACCGGGATCAAAGCAAACGGTATCCCTGGTGGGTGAAATCGGTGGACAAGATGACGACCGAAATCGATGAATCTATCTGGGAGCGGAAAGTCACCGACCAGATTCAGATGGGACTCTTTGGGGATCCTGAAAAAGCCAAGGAAAAGGCGAACGAGTCTGTAAAAAAAATCGTGGCGCGGATAGAAAAAGAGGTCCCGGGCAATCAGCTGAAGGATCTGGCCCTGCATTACGCATCCACCACCTTTTTTGCAGCGGGTGTGTCCATGTTCGAGGGCAACTTTATTACGCACATGTTCCCGATCATGGAGGCGGTGAGCAAGGTGATTCATCCACCGGAGGAACTGGGTGTGCCCAAGTGGCAGGGCAGCCCGCAAGAGGCATCCGAGATGGTTGAAATCGCAGCTATGCAACTGGGTGCTGCCCAGGTGGGCTTTACCTATCTGGAACCCCGCTTTCTCGAGCATAATGTTGATGTTGATCCCACAGTGGAAAAAATCAAAACAACTCCAGAAGGTAAGGTCCTGATTCCTGAACATTTGAAGTATGTCATTATGGTTGCCGGGCAGGCCCCCCTCGAAGCCATGAAGCATGCTCCCAGCCAGATTGGGGATATGGCTGACAGAAGTGGTTATGAAGACCGACAGATGGTCTGGTTCAGAATGATGAACTTCATCAGGGGTTTGGGATATCAAGCCAAGCCTATTCCCGCTGCGATGCCACCGGGGATTCCCTTCGGACTGATGGCGGGTTTGGGAGAAATGGGACGCATGAACCGCCTGATTTCACCTTATTATGGTGGAGCCCTCAGGATCGAGGGCATTTTAACCGATATGCCCCTGGCCCTGGACAAACCCATTGATTTTGGCCTGCAGGAATACTGTCGTCATTGTCAGAAATGTGCCCGGGCCTGCCCGGCCAAGGCCATCAGTTCTGAAAAAGAGTCTACCTGGGAACCCCAGAGTAATTTTTCACTGAAGGGAAGAAAACTGTGGTATGAAAATCCCGAAATCTGCTGGGAATGGACGGGTCACAATGCACATTATTGCAGCGCCTGTATGTTTGCCTGTACCTGGACAAAAGACGATCAAACCTTCCTGCACACACTGGCCCGGATTTCCGCAGCCAAACTCCCCTTTCTTGGAAAACCACTGGCCTGGCTTGACGATTTGTTCGGTTACGGTCCGGTTGCAAGGAAAAATATGGGGGATTGGTGGCAGAAGAAGCGACCGACCAAGGGAGCCAACTCAAGACGACGCTGATACTAGGGGGTGGGGACGTAGTTGCGATATTGCGATTTGTTAAACAAATCGCAATATCGCAACTACGTCCCCACCCTAACATTTAACACCTGAAGGGAGAATAGCAATGAGTGAACAAGTATACAAAGACATGATTGAAGTTATGAACGTACGAAGTATGGCTATGGGGGGAGCGTTTGGGGGAAAGGATATTCCTGAATATTATCGACTGGTTAAGGTGCTGTTTACGCCTGAAGAAGCAGAAATTAACAACGCCATGCCCGCGAAAACATTTTCTGCAGTACAGTTGGCCGAGGTCATGGGACGGGATGCGGTGGAACTGGAAAAAACATTGAAACAGATGGCGGATAAGGGGCTGTGTTCCACCTACCTCAAGGGCGAGCTTCGGTTGTTTCGAGCCGCTCCTTTCGTTCCCGGTATTCTTGAGTTTGTCTTCATGGACGGATCGACCACCGAGCGGGATAAGAAACTGGCCAGGCTCGTCCTGGAATTCAAGCAGGCCTGGGAAGCAGAATCGCCTATGGTAATTCCCTACCCCATGCAACGCGTGATCACGGTCGACGAATCCATAGAGTCCGGACATACAATTCATACCTACGATCAGGTCAAAACCTATATCGATGCGAATGAAGATATTGCAGCTGCGAGTTGTTATTGCCGGCATGCAGCCATGCTACGTGGTGAGGATACCCATGGTATGCCGATGCAGGTCTGTCTGTCGTTTGGTAAAACTGCCCAGTACATGATAGAAAGTCGCGCTGCTAGAAAACTGACCCAGGATGAGTCATACAAATTGCTGGAAGAGTGCAGGGACGCCGGACTGGTTCATATGACCCACAACACCACCGATAATGTCGGCTATCTCTGTAACTGTGACCAGTGGCACTGTTATGCGATCAAGATGATACTGAAGCAACCGAAGCCCTCAGCGGTTTTTAATTCCGGATTCGAACCGAAATTTGATGCGGATCGCTGCACCGCCTGCGAGACCTGCCTGGATCGCTGTCCGGCCAACGCGCTGGTAATGGGTGACCAGGATGTGCCTGAAGTGGATCTGAATCTCTGTTTCGGTTGTGCTGTCTGTGCGACGGGCTGTAACGATGAAACCATCACCATGGTCGCCAAGAAGGAAGGTTACGAACCACCACCCAAAGATAACAACGAACTGATGCAGAAAATGTTTGCTGCCTATTCGAAATAGGTCCACCCCGGAAACAGGTTTCTGCTTACCATTCAAAACTCAAGCAGACGTTGGTGAAAAGGGAGAAAAACATTGACCGGAAGAAGCAAGCAAAGAATTTTTTTTTTTTGGGGGGGGGCTTTCGTTACGCAATAACGTCGTCTGTCCCCATTCCAATTGTAACGTCATCTTCTGCCTTCTATCGCTTTTTGTAGTCTCGTGAGTTTTAATCCTCCTGGTTCCCACATTTTGCAGCTGCCTATCAGATTTTCCAACCCTTTCATATCATCCAGGTTTTCAGGAAGGGGCGCCCTATCTTTTCCCTGAACTACGATAATACCCTGGAATACTTCCTGGCTCATGACCGTTAAAAGATGAGTTAGGTGAGCACACCCATCTATACCACCGATTTTTTTCCGGACCTCCTTGATAAATCCACCTTTTATCTCCAAGCCAATAATGTTGGCCATACTCTCAAGTGTAATTTTACATTCCTCATGGGGCACATGCAGCATTTCTGCTTCAGCATCTACAATTTCCATTGTTTTTCCCCGGATCAATAATCGAATGACCAGATGATGAATTGGACCTGCGTTTTGCTTCATGCCAGCTTGATCATAAACAGCCTGGTATCTGTCATCTCTTAACTCACCTTCCACAATAACTGTATCGTCATCCACAACATATGTTTTCATATCAATCATTCTACTATGAGCGGCAGAACAGGTTATCATTTCTTTTAAGCGCGACATATCTTCATACTCCTGAGTTTCTTTTCTTTAAGTGGCAGTGAAGGTGGAAGGTGGGGACGTAGTTGCGATATTGCGATTTGTAAGAAAATATCGTAACTACGTCCCCCTCTTTGACTGGATGAATATCAGAAGGGATGTATTTCGTCGAGGGCTGATTTAGTGATAAATAGTAGTTGCCAGCCTGAAGCGATACGGAAACATGAAGCTGATTTGATCTATTCGAATCTGCAGGCACATTTATTATAGTCGAAAAAATTTGACTTCATGAGCACCATTTCCTTTACAAAAATATCCAGGTCAACGCATGCAGGTTAACCTGCGATTCGGCTAATGGATTCATTCTTCCTGGCATCTTGCAGTACACCGTTTGCGATCTGAATGCCGAATCCACCGATGGAAAAGATGCAGGTATATAAAATGGGCAATTGAGTTATTATCCTATAATTTCAATAGTGAAGGTTAATGTTCACTTTGGCATGAACTTTCCAATAAAATATCGATTATGAGTCAGCAATGTCCGGTTAGGTTTTTGCAGAAAGCTGAATGATGAAACCTGGATCGAGCTTATAAGGATTTACTAGATTTTCTTAGTTTAGCGTAGCGAAAATGAGCCTGTTTGAGAGAGGTACGAACGAGTTTGGCGGTTTTTCGTGAAGCAAACTTAGAAAATCTTTAAATCCTTATGCGCAGAGACTGGTTTTATCATTCAGTTTTTATTTTGCAAAAACCTAACCGGACATTGCTGATTATGAGTGGAATATTTAACGATTTCATCGAATTTGGAGTGTGTTCATGATTGCTAGAATTATAAACAGCTGGGCAGAAATAGTTATTAATCATCGTAAATGGGTGCTGTTGGCCACAGCAATTTTGATTGCTTTTATGTCGATTTCATTTAAGAACCTCTATTTCGACGCATCCAATGAAATGTGGTTTCTGCAAAATGATCCATCACTCAAGGATTATGAATTTCTGAAGGATCAGTTTGGAAGTCCACAAGCTTTGCTGGTAGGCATCTCTAAAAGATCCGGGGAAGATGGTGTCATCACAGCGCAGAATATGAAGGTTATTCATGAGATTTCAGAATTTTTGGAAAACCATGAGTTCATCAACAAGGTAAGTTCTCTGTCCAAATATCAGGTCTTGACGTCCGACGACGATACGTTGAAGACCGTCAATCTGGTAGAGGATTTTGATCAATTTGAAGGCACGGAGGCCGATATTAATCGGATTAGGAAAATCATGGCCGGCGAGACCCTTGTCCATGATTTTATGATTACCAAGGATTTGAATGACACCTTAATTTTTGCCCGCAGTGAATATATAAAAAACTCGATTGATCATAAAGTTAAAATCATTGACGATTTTAACAGGTTTTTGGAAAAAAGAGGGTACAGTGAGCAAGGGTATAAGTTCTATTTGATGGGAGATCCCGTTATTTCGCATCAATTTTTGTCGGCCTCCATGAACGATCAAATGACAACCTTTCCGTTGATGTTTTTACTGATCACGATCCTCCTGATTTTCTCATTTCGCTCTATGGCTGGGGTATTAATGCCCTGGTTAGTTATTGTACTTTCTACCATTTCCATGATCGGAGTCCTGGGTATGATGGGGTGGTCACTCAATATGCTCAATGTCATGCTGCCCATCCTGGTAATTGTAGCAGGGATTGGAGATTCGGTGCATATCGTGGTGGAGTTTTACCAGGAGGGCAATGAGGGCAAGGACTCAAAGGAAGCGGCCAAAGCATCGATCAGAGCCATGTTTATTCCAGTTGCATTTACATCGATTACGACCTTTATTGGGTTTACGGCAGTGTCAATAACGCGTTTAAATCCGATTCGGGAGTACGGCATCATCGCAGGCGCCGGTGTGACTTTTGCCCTGCTTTATTCGCTGACCACCCTGCCTGCGGTTCTCAGTTTTGTCACTTCCAAGGGAAAACGGGCAAAAAGCCTGCATGAAACTGGTTGGGTAGCGAAAATTACCACTCAGATCGCTCCATTGATCGCGAACAAGTGGCAGCGATTGATTGTAATTGGAGCAGGCCTGCTTGTCGCAGCCTTTACTTTGGCCTCATTTATCGAAGTGGATTCCAATTTCGTACGATCCTTTAAAAAAGGGACCAACATCCGCAATGCCATGGATTATTTCGATGATATATATAACGGTGGATTAACCCTGGAATTTGTGTTTGACAGTGGTGAAGCGAATGGCATAAACGACCCCGCCTTTCTGAAAGACGTATTAAAGTTTCAGGGCTTTGCTGAGTCTTTGGAAACCAGCGGCAAGGTCAATTCGCTGGTGAATTTCATTCGCAAGATTAACCAGACCATGCACAATGAAGATCCTGCCTATTACGTCGTCCCCAATTCCAGAGAATTGGTTGCCCAATATCTGCTACTTTATTCTTTGTCGAGTCCTGACGAGGATTTGAGCGATCTAAAATCATTTGATGATCGTCATGCCCGGGTCAGCTTGCGAATTGAAAATATGACCACCGCTGAAATGGAACGTCTGATTGCAACTTTTAAAGACCGGCTAAGCGCTGAGCATCCAAATCTAAAGCCAATAATAACCGGTGATATGGTACTGTGGACGACTATGGGGAGTTACATCGAGTCTGGATTGGTACAATCATTTTCACTGGCCATTGTGGCAGTTATGATCTGCTTCTTCCTTGTTTTCAGGTCGTTTCGATATGGATTGTTGGCCCTCATTCCCAGCATGACACCGATTGTTATGGCTGGTGGATTGATGGTGATATTGGGAATCACCATGGATTTTACGACCATGATTGTCGCCTCGGTGACGTTCGGGATTGCAGTAGATGATACCATTCACGTGATGAATCGGTACCTCGAAGCCAGACGATCCGGTTTTGACAGCCAGGCAGCCATCCATAAAGCCGTTACCTCTTCAGGAAGGGCAGTGGTTTTTACCTCCCTGATCCTGATAAGTGGATTTGGAATGCTGACCCTCTCATCATTTATACCCAATGTCTATTTCGGATTGTTTGGCATGACGATTATTCTGATGGCGTTGGTCAGTTCCCTCCTTTTTCTTCCGGCCGTCATCTTTGCATTGGAAAAAGATAAGGTTCCCCGAGCACAACCAGTAATTGCCAAGCTGAAGAAGGAGTATCCAAATTAGATCATAAAACAGCAATAGTTTGGAGACAACTCCAGCTCTTAGGAGATTTTCCAATGTCCAGAAGCAAACTGCGGTGCGCTTAACGGGCGTTGAAATGCTATGCAAAGATAACGCTTCCTCTGATAACTTTAGGTTGGTTTTGCTTTTTTGATTTCATGCCTACAGTCCGTTCCAAAATCTAACTGAGATAAAGAAATTTTTGTCTATCGACGACGGCTATCACGGCCAATCCACTGATTACCAGGGATGGTTGAATGTGATGCTGGCAGCTGCCCCTCTTCCCAAAGGGCCACTTCGGGTCGATAAACAAAACCAGAGGCAGTCACCAACCGGAGTCCAATACCATAGTTGGAGCGGTTCAGAGTCCCCAAGTCACTGTTGGTGCGAGTCACAGATCCGGTTTCGTAGAAGGAGGCCACCTGGGTGCCGGTACGGACACCTTTCATATGAACCAGTCGAAGGGCTTGGTTTCTTCAGAAATATTCCAGCGAAACCTTGCCCATAGAAGCGGTCTTGCGCCCCTTCGCTCTCCAGTTCCTGCTCTAACACGGTTCGGTCAGTCTTGCCTTCCTGGGTCACTTCATTTTTGAAAAGAAAATTGCTATTTCTGGGATTCGAAAACATAGCTATCCACTGGAAAAACGAATTTACAGAAAGTAGATTTCATTGATATAGTTCACCCTCAATTATTATAGAAATTGAATTCTTAATGACAGTCTGGATAAATTCTTTTAGTCTGATAGACTGATAGACTGATATTCATGGAAGAAAAGGACTTAACGAAAACTTACAAGGATGTAGCGTCATGTTAAAAGAACAAGTGGAAATAATACGAAAAGGAGATCAAAGTGGAAATGGAATGGTTTTCAAAGTGAAAACTCCAGGCGGATTGGAAGTGTATGGTCTTGCCACCGAGAATTTTTACGGAGGAAATTGGGATCTGGGGCCAACCTGGAATTATCTGGTATTAGCCGATGCCCCTTTTTTAGTGGATACAGGCAGAACAGGCACAAGCAACGCTTTATTGGGGATGATTGAAGATACTGGTTTTCCAGTACAAAGTCTGAAATGGGTGGTACTCAGCCATGGACACGAAGACCACGACGGAGGTTTAGCAGAAATTGTGGCATTGACTGGGGCTAAGGTGAAAGCCCATCCTGTTTACGAACGGCTGATAAGATTGTGTCCGGAAAAAGTTCCCGATGGCATCCGCAAGAATTTTCCACCTAGTTGTTGGCATTGTGTCATGCCCGATTCATTTGCCAACGAGAATTGCCTCGATTATCATCAGAATCGACATGAACTGGTCATTGAAAATATTTGTGGCCAGGACGACACTATCGGAAAGAATATCCGAACCATGTATCTGCCGGGACACAGCCCAGATGCGATAGCTATCATTTTGGCCAACGATATTGCTATCGTCGGAGATAACCTGCTGCCACACATATCGCCAGCACCGTCCAAAAAAGAGTCATTTAATTTGGTCAGTGAAATTTTCTCTGTTAATCAATCGGAAATTCGACAGGCATTCGGACTTGAGGCTTATATTAAAACCCTAAAGAGGTTAAAATCTTTAGGCCAAAACCATCAGGATCTTTTGGTACTGCCAGGTCATCGACTTTTCTATTATGACCAATGGAACGATTTTCCAATGGAAGCCCGGGCGGGCGAGATTATTGATCATCATATTGAACGCTGCGGTGCCATCCTCAAGATTTTAAGCGATAGCCCGAAGACGATTAAAGAGATCATGACAGACCATTTCGAACCGTCTCTATTGAAAGGTATGGGAGCCTACATGGCAAAAAATGAGATTCAAAGCCATTTGGAGCTGCTGCTTGATTGCATGGATATCGAACAGGTCAACGATGGCCGGTATGCTACCACTGACAATAACTATTTTGAATCCTATATTCAATCACTGGAGCCATGGCAGAGATAAGTATAGTCACCGGTCCAGGGCCGTAAATCCGGATCGTGCCACTTCGATAATTTTGTCATCTCCCAGGTCCAGCAGAAAATCATCAATCATTTTGGATATTCCTGCCAATTGCACGATGTGTACGCCATGATTCTGCTGATCTAGTGTTTCGAAACTGTACTTTTTGTTAAACTGCTCAAACTGGATTTGGCTGGCTTCAAATTTAACCAGTGCGACTTCGCGCCAGAAACTTTCATTGATATCCAACTCCCTGGCTGAAATAACCTCAGTCATTTTCTCAATCTGCAGGATCACCTGCTGCAGATTATCGTTGTTATCCTCATGGAGTGTCAGGGAAATGCGACTGTATCCGGACTGGCGGGCCGCGCAGGCAGTAATCGATTCCACATTGTACATCTTGCGACGGATCAGCATCGATATTTTGTTCAGCACTCCGGGCCGGTCTGCTACATAGACCATAATAGCTCGTCGTTTCCTTGAAGTTATGGTTGTCATAGATTCTATCCAATCAAAGGCGTTTATTATTCTTGATTTAAAGAGACGATCATATCGGCGATACTGCCACCTGCAGGAACCATTGGTAAAACAATCTCACTGGGATCGCACAAGAATTCAACCATATAGGCCCCTTGATGTGCGGCTGCTGTCTCAAGAGCCGCCATGATCTGGTCAGGTGTTTCCACACGTTGGTAGGGTATACTGTAGGCCCCGGCAATTGCCCCAAAATTCGGATTTTTCAAGGGAGTACCTGCGAAACGTCCACTGTAAAACATGGTTTGCCACTGTCTGACCATTCCCAGGTAGCCATTATTGAGGAGCAGAATTTTAACATCAATTTCGTGTTCCATAATCGAACCCAATTCCTGGATATTCATCTGGAAACCACCATCACCGCAAACAGCCCAGACACGTTCCTCGGGTCTCGCCAGTTTTACGCCGACAGACATCGGTAAAGCGCACCCCATGGTGCCGGCACCACCAGAATTAAACCAGCTGTTTGTTGTCTGAAAATTGTAAAAACGAGCCAGAATCATCTGGTGCTGGCCCACGTCCGAGACAATCAGATCCTTACCCTCCGTCACGTCTGATAGTCTTTTTACAATGGTCTTCATTAACAGTTGTCCCTCCTGGCCGACCCCTTTCTCAATTTCCTTTTGGACCTCTTCAAATATTTCGCCGCGATAGACGTCCAGTTGCTCAAACCACAATCGCCGCGGCTTGGTATTAATCTCAGGATCTTTTGCCAGCAGTTTCAACACCCGATTGGCGTCCGCGTTGATAGCGATGGATGTTTTGACATTTTTATTAATTTCGGAAGGATCGATTTCAACGTGAATAACATCCACATCGACCCCGAACTGTTTTAAATCTCCGGTCACCCGATCATCAAAGCGCATTCCAAAGGAGATCATCAGGTCAGTATGCTGCAGCGCACGGTTAGCCTCGACCGATCCATGCATGCCGACCATTCCCAGGGATAGCGGATGATCGACGGGTATGGCTGAGAGACCGTGAAGGGTAAATCCGATGGGAACATGGGCTTTTTCAGCAAACGCTTTCAGATTCCGGCCAGCGTTACTGGCAACCACCCCATGGCCGCAAAGAATAATCGGGCATTCACTCTTGTTGATCATGGCCACCGCTTTTTTAATGAGAGTGCTGTCCGGCTCCGGGGAATATTTAAATCCGTGTAGATCGGGTTCGTATTTGGCCGCATTGAATTGATAGGTTTGAGCGGTGGTCTGAATTTGAATATCCTTGGGAATGTCGATGACCACCGGCCCTCCTCTCCCGGTTTTTGAAATGTAGAATGCTTCATGAATGGTCTCTTCGATCTCTTCAACGGATAACGGCATATAACACTGTTTGGTCAGTGGCATCATCACGCCCACCACATCACTTTCCTGAAAGGCATCCGTCGCGATCACAGTGGAGGCCACCTGGCCTGTAATAGCAAGTATCGGAACTGAATCCATCAGAGCGTCGGCAATCCCCGTCACGAGGTTCATTGCGCCCGGTCCGGAAGTAGCCATGCAGACGCCTACCATCGGTTTGGCTGTTGACAGAGATGCCCGTGATATCCCCTGGGCCATGAAAGCGGCACCTTGCTCATGCCGTGACATGACAAATGTAAAAACCTTCTGCTTTTCCATTTCATCAAAAATCGGCATGATAGCACCACCGGTGTATCCGAAAACATAGGTGACGCCGTTATCGACTAAAGCTTTAAGAACCAATTCCGTCCCTTTCATTTTTTATTCCTTTTTCCCACACGCGGTGACAACAAATCACCTGTGAATTTCCTGTTAAAAGACTTTTTTGGGAAAGCCCACAAAAATACCTAACCGGACATTGCTGAACTCGCCTGTTAATCTAACGATTTAGCCCGATGGACTGACTTTCTTTTTATTAAAGGGTTTAACCTACTATGGTAGAAAATACTGATTTCGAAGTCAATCCTGATTTTAAACCTAGGGGTCAGGCATCACTTGTCTGCCCAGGTGGGAGTCTGATAAGGAATTCATTGTTCCAGCGGGCCAATTGCCGGTTCTTTTATATTCTGCTAATGAATGGGCATATCGGGCACAGGCGCCAACCCATTTCCCATGGCGCATGCAAACCTCTACTTTAGGGGGATTGTCCACAGATGATACCTGAAACTCAGGAGATACTCTCAAATGCACGCACTGATTGACAAGCAATCCGTTCAAGACATCAACCGGACCGGGTGTTATTCCACGGAATTTCCGGACAGAAAGTCCATTCTGGATGAATACAACCTGCCTTACGACAGGGAGGCTGACAACGCCATCATTACCGGGTGTCAGATCCTGCCGCTACTGCCCAACATCATTGCTTCCCTGACACGCTTCTTTGACAAGCGGGGGCTTTCCTACACGCTGCTATCCGAAGAGTATTGCTGCGGCAACTATCTATATCGACCGGCCATCAAGGCCAGGGACGAAGAGGCCATGGATGAATGTCGAGACCTTTCCCGCGGGTTTGTGGAAAAGACCCTGCAATCAGCCAAAACATTCGGCGCCAAAAGGCTGATCATCTTCTGCTCTCCCTGTTATCCCATTTACAAACACGCCTTCCCCAATGAGGATATCATTTACTACCCGGAAGCCATCGCTGAAGTTATGGGGGAGATGGCGTTTAACGAAAGAATCGACTATTACGCCGGTTGTTACAAGTTGCACAAAAGGTTCGCGCCCGTTCCCATGGATCTGAAATCCACCAACCAGGTATTCAAGAATATATCCGGATTGGCGATCAATCGAATCAAGGCACCCGAATGCTGCTTTAAACCGGACGGAATCTCCCATATGACCGAAAACGTGGAGACAAAGAACATGGTCCACATCTGCACCGGATGTTACGGCCAGGCCATGGGATCCATTCCCAGGGAGAAGGGGGTCAACATCATGATGCTTCCGGAATTCATCGAGATGATCGACAAATGATGGGTAGCGTTCCCGGGACGCTGCCTGGTCCCATAAAGACTGGACATTTTGCAGACAAAATGCCTCAGCGACGTGATTCCTTAACACAAATGGGAATCACTTGAATGGGAAACACTTGAGTAATTTTTGAGCCAACCCTAACTGCATTCGAATATAAAGATTCTTGAATTGGAGAATATAATGTTTTCTGAACTAATATTGGCCCTGTCAACGATTGAAAAAGAAAAAGCCATCGAAGAAGTGGGGCGCTTACTAAAAGAGAAAGTGAATCCGTTTCAAATCATAGAAAAGGGGATCATGCTTGGCATGAATATCGTCGGTCAAAAATTTGAAGAAGGCGACTATTTTCTGCCTGAATTATTACTCGCCGCGGATATAGTGGAAGCATGTACCGATTTGATCAAACCGTATATTACATCAGATCAGTATGAATCAAAAGGGATTATCGTGATAGGCACAATTTCAGGTGATATGCATGATCTTGGCAAAAATCTAGTCATCCGGACATTGGAGAGTGCTGGATTTAAGGTTATCGATTTGGGGGTCGATGTTCCAACTGAAAAGTTTATTAGTGCTGCTAAAGAGGAAAAAGCAGATATCGTCGCTATTTCGACACTACTTACAACAACAATGGTTCATATGAAGGATGTCATTACGGGTTTGCGAGCGGATTCTGATTTAAAAGACGTAAAGGTACTCGTCGGCGGCTCACCTCTGGATGATGAATATGCAGCAAAAATGGGGGCGGATGCCTACGGAGAAAATGTTGTTGATGCGCTGAGAAAGGCTCAAGAACTGATCAGTTAACACATCATTTATAGAGGAAACGATTTTGATGAACTTAACACCACAAGAGAACTTCTGGAAAGTTGTGAACCATGAAGAACCTGAAAGACTGCCTATATTTTGGGGCGGCTCGAATAGCAGTATTGTTCCTTCTCACTATGACACGCTCTGCAAACATCTTGGATTTACCGCCTATAATAATGGCGTGGGAGATTTTGGCGTCATAAATCTCCAATCCGAACTTAAAGAACGTTTTCATAGTGATGTGGAATTATTACTGATCGGTGCTCCACATCGTATGAGCCTGGCTGACGGAATCACCCAGGATGGCATGTGGGGATTTTTCATGAAAGACGTGGGCGGGTTTAGAACCTTTCCGGATCAGATAGCACCCCTCAGACAGGCCAAAACGATAGATGATATAGAAGCGCACCCCATATGGCCGGATCCGGATGATCCCATCTATTACAGAGGTCAAAGAGAGAAGGCCCAGGCACTTCATAACAGTGGTAAAATAGTATTGGGGGAAGCGTCTTATGCCTCTGCACCTTTTTTTATTTATCCCTGGCTGCGCGGGGTTGATCAGTGGATGATGGATTCTCGCTTAAATCCAGACTTATACAGGCACCTGGCCCAAAAAATTACCGCACTGAGCGCGCAAATCCTGGAGCGATGGTTGGAACAGGTTGGACCCTATCTGGATGTTCTCTGCTTTTATGACGATATTGCGATGCAAACCGGCCCGATGGTTTCTCTGGATTACTATCGTCAATGGATATTGCCTTATGAAAAACAGCTGACAGACATTGCCAAAAAAATGACCAGGGCAAAACTCAGCATTCATTGCTGTGGATCTTGTTATGACTTGATTCCGGGTTTTTTGGAAGTGGGGTATGAAATTCTCAATCCTGTACAAACACGAGCAAAAAACATGGATGCCTGGCGACTAAAACAGGATTACGGAGATCAGTTGACATTTTATGGTGGTGTGGATGTGCAGCGCCTCTTACCTTTTGGTACAGTAGATGAGGTCAGGCAGGGTGTAAAAGAGGTTATCAAAACACTTGGAACTGGTGGCGGGTTACTATTTGCTACCAGCCACAATATCGAACCTGATACGCCGATCGAAAATGTCGTCGCAATGTTTGACACGGCTTATGAGTATGGTCGCTATCCTCTTAAGGATTAATCAGCGAAAACACACCATAAATACACAGAAGTACCAACGATACCATTCCCAGCCCATCAAAAATAAGTTTGTAGGTGATCAATGTCAAACCCGGATCGAGCTTATGCACAGAGACGGGTTTTATCATTACTGAAAAATATCGAGCTTTAAACTGTGATGGGGATGATCTTTGATCTGTCGGATCTATGACCTGTACAATTCCTCGATATCAATTTTGTAAGTATCAATAACCACCTGACGTTTCAATTTCATGGTTTGAGTCAGCATACCGTTTTCCAGGGCGAAATCATCAACCAGTAGCTTAAACCGTTTGGGAATTTCATAGCCGCCGTATTTTCCCTCAAGTAGCAGGGTGATTTCATCAGCAATCAGATTATTTACTTCTTTTGAGAGAGCAAGCTCTTTCGGATCGAGAGGCAGATTGTGTTCCCTGGCAAATTTTTCAAGAACCGGATAATCGGGAACTACCAGGCAGACGTTGAATCTACGGCCGTCACCATAAACCATGGCACTCGCAACATGCGGCAAAAGCTTGATATCTTCCTCGATCGAAGCTGGAAACACATACTTACCGTTTTCAAGCTTATACTGCTCCTTGATGCGCCCGGTAATATATAGAAATCCATCGGAGTCAAGACGCCCGCGGTCTCCGGTTCGAAAGCCGCCATCCACCGTCATCACAGCTTTGGTCTCATCCGGCTTATTGTGGTACCCTTGCATAATATTTGGGCCATAGACAATTACTTCACCATCTTTTGCTCCCGCTTCAACCACGGACTGATCAATTTTGACATGAACATGCTCAACACACTTCCCCACGCTACCGAGTCTGCAATTTTCCCGGTTATTCATGGCAACTGCCGGTGACGTTTCGCTCAATCCATAACAATCAAATACCGGAATGCCAACGTTATAAAAGAAATTAGCAATCTCTATATTCATCGTTGCACTGGCTGTCAGGGCTCCCCGCAGGCAGCCTCCAAACTGTTCACGTATCTTGGAGAACACCAGTTTATCCAGCAAGGCGAATTTGAGGTTAACCAGTAGTGAGCTTTTATTGATTTCAGCAAGATTTCGTTTCTTCTGAGCTGTTTCCACTGCCATTTGAAATAGTTTTTTCACCATACCACCGGTATCGTCCATTTTTGCCAGAATCTGATCATAGATTTTGTTAAACACACGGGGTACCGCAATCATAAAAGTTGGTTTTATCAGTTGTAGATCCTGGGCGAGTGTCGTCACACTTTCCATGAATCCAATGGACCCCCCAAACTGGAAATAATTATGGAGCTCGGCAGTCTGCCCGTAAGAGTGCGCCCACGGCAGAATTGAGATACTGCGGCTATTCTCATCCAGTTCGGGATAGAGATGGTAGCCGGCTTGGGCATTGCTGCTCAGATTGCCATGGCTTAACAACACACCTTTCGGGGCACCCGTCGTACCAGAGGTATAAATCAGCCCAGCCATATCAGACGGCGATGGTTGAACAGATGGCACAGGATTGTCTTCTCCTGTCCTCTCCAACTCTGTCAGGCTGCCCAGACCTTCACTCTCAACAACAATAATCTTTTCCAGCATTGATAATTCATCCACAAAACTCTTGACTTGCTCATAAATAGACGACTTGGAAACCACGAGGACTTTTACTTCACTGTCACAAATAATATATTTCCAAACATCGAGAAGTTCGGCTTCATACATGGGAACAAATCGTGCTCCGAGACCATAGGTAGCAAAAGACGATAATACCCATTCCGGTCGATTGTTGCCAATGAAGCCAACCGTATCCCCTTTTCCAACACCCAACTGGGCTAATCCACTCCGGACATTGTCCACCCGGCGTCCAACTTCTTTATAGGTCATCCAGTTCAAAACCGAACTATTGCCATTCTTTATACCAAAAAGATTATTATCCGAAAATCGGGTGACTGCATCTTCAAACAATTCTACAAGGTTATCAGGTTTGCTGTACGTAAACATGTCTTCATCTTTGTTTCGAGTTTAGCTGCTTAAAATGTCTTGTTTTCTCATACGCGAGTAAGTACTTCGTCAGTGCGAGAATATTAGGTTTTTGCTGACTTTGTATTAGGTTTACGAACTTTTAAAATAATGGCAAACGTTCTCTTAGGCTATTTATGATGGCGCGCAATTAGGACCACAGTGAAATCAGGAGCGCTGTCTGGTTATCCGAGAAGCACTTCGCTTCATGGAGCAGAATCAGGAATTACTTATGCAGCTGAAGATGGATCGATTGCGGGCGGAGGTTGCAAAAGGAGCGATCCAGGCTGAGAACGGAGAGTTCAGTATGCGAACAATACACTCCTGTTGGTTGATTGCTCTTTTTGCTGGGTAGGCACTTGCAAGGTCTTGTCACTCTTTAGCTGTTGCCGGCTCGTTTGTGATGAATGCTGGTTGCTTTTTCTGCACTGCCTGCTTGTGATTTTGGATGTTGGTCTGCTCTAATTTACTGTATTCAGCCAACTTTGCTTTGAGCTTTTTAACCTGTGTGGATAATGAAGCAATCGTCTGGTTTCTTAATTTAAGCGCTTTTACCTCTCCGGTTAACGCTGTGATTTTCTTATCCTTCTCCTTAAGCAGAGCCTGGCTTTTTTCGACGGCATCATTGGGAGTGATCCCGTCCTTTTCAACGCCTGGATCTTTATCCCCGGTAGATGCCACGATTTCCTCCTGCTGTTCTTCAGCAATATCCAGTTCTTCACTGGCCTTTTCAGGAATCGAACCGGGTTTGTTATCGATAATGAATCGACAATTCTGAAGCCAGTTCTTCCCGCAGGAGCGTCCATCCGTCCATACAACATATTTTAAGTTGCTGGCGACAAAATCGGCATCTTCGGTCTTCGCTTCTTTGAAGATGGAGCCTCTCAGATCACTATTGGTAAATTTTGCATCAGATAAATCCGCTCTTGTGAAATCGGTTACGATCATGCGACTGTTCTGTATGGAAGCGTTCATCAGCTTGGCTTCGGTAAAAACCGCCAGATCCAGTTTTGCTTCATCCATGTTTGCTTCTTCCAGGTTGGCGTTTAAAAATACTGCCTTCTGCATATTGGCTTTTGATAAGATCGCCTCGCTTAAGTTCGCTTTTTGAAAATTTGTATCGATCAGTACCGCCTCTGACAGAATTGCCTCATTAAGATCTACTTCATAAAAACTTGAATCTGTTAAATTCGCTTTTGTAAAATCCGGATTGACAAAGGTCGATTTAGAAAAATCGATTCCCTGCAAGTCCGTATTCTTGAATAAGACATCTTTAAAAACCAGATCTGTAACATCAACATCTTTCAGTATTACTCCCGAAAGATTGGTGCCTTTTAGTTCTGCCTTATGCAACCTGGCTCCGGTCAGATTAGCCCCACTTAGATCAGTATTTTTCAAGGAAGCACCTCGTAGATCTGCGTTTGTCAGGTTTGCCTTAACAAGGATCGCATCATCCAGGTTTGCTTCCGCAAGGTTCGCTCCCGTCAGGTCCGCCTCGGTGAAATCTGCTTCATTCAATTCGGATGAGGAAAGATTCGCCTCAATCAGAACAGCTTTTTTGAAACTGATTTCGGACAGATCGACACCTTGTAGGATGGCTTTTCTGAGATCTGCTCCGTCAAGGGTAGCACCATCCAGAGAAACACTACTCAAATCTACATTGCTCAGGTTTGCCCTCGTCAGGTTTGTTTCATCCAGTTCTGCCCCTTGCAGTTTTACATCAGACAAATTTGCTCCGCTCAAATCGGCTTTGTAGAGGACAGCTTTTGAAAGATTGGCCTTTGACAAGTTAATATTTTTTAGCGTTGCTTTTTTGAGCGAGGTATCCTCAAGGTTGGCCATTGAGAAGTTAACACCGTCCAAATTTGTGTTTTCCAGTGAAGCGCCATTCAGATTGGCATTGGATAAATTAACTTCCTTGATGGTTGAACCATCTAGATTTGCATTGTTCAAATTCGAAAAACGCAGATTCATCCCGACCAGTTTTTCATTTTTTAAGCTGCACTCGGGGCATTTGCCCTCTTTCTCCAAAGTCCCCATATCCGAGGATTCACAAGCTGAAAGCGCCATTAATGTGATACCAATCAGGGTACTCACATAAAATGTTTTAGAGTAGAACATCATGGAATAGTGCGCGAGTTAAAGTTTATTTTTGCCTTTCAATCATGAATAAAAAAATAGGATTTCTGTAAAACATGTCCTAGTCGACAACTGATTCCGGAGCTTCCTCCGCATCGACATTCCGGCCCATTTCGGATTCCCGGTCGAAAAGCGCCTTGCTGTTGTTCCAGATTATTTCAAGTGAATTGGACAACATTTCCAACGAATTCATTGACATATCCTCGTCTGGCGTTGACTTTTCAATCATCATGAAAATAATACCCAGGGACATCCCAACAATAGAGCTTGTGATCGCAACCCCAACGCCGAGTTTCAGGTTACCACCCGATTGAAACGATATGAAAAAACCGATAAACGTACCAAGAATTCCTATCATAACAATAATTTCATGCCACGTGCGCAGTAAACTGTCCGCAATATCGGTCGATAATCCGAGCCAGACCTTCTTAAAAAAAGGATTGTTGGAGATTGAATATCCGGCAATGTTCAGGAAATTGGGTTTTGAATGATCATAATGATAATACATGGCTTGCGACAGGGTATTGTCGATGATCTTTTGAATGCCGTCATCAATATGATATCGTTTATCCAAAAAGTTGTTCAAGGAGAACTTCGTCGGAAACTTCTGCCGTTTTTTTTCAGTTAAGAGCACAATGAAATCGATTGGGCTGCGCGCGGTCTTTATTAATTCAATCCCGACGCTTTTATCGAATCGAACCGTTACCAGATCCTGATTTTTTGCAACAATACTCTTGGCTGGATCTGTGCCTTTCTTTTTGCGCCTGCTTTTTTTCTCTGGATCAAGCTCTAGGTTTATACCCATGAATTTGCTTCGAAAGAACTCATCGAAAGACTTTTGAAAAATATTCCGAATCACATCATAGTAGGCGTCAACTTTACCCCTGCTGTATTGACGATCAACATGTTCGTGGGTACGTTGATGAATCAAAGAGATGAAACTGTGTTCCCGTTTCACAAGGAAATGCCGCTTAAACAGAATCATTAATCCGATTAAAAAGATGAGAATGATTAATGGGATTAAAAAACTCTCAGCAGCCTGAGAGTACCAGAATATAAAGGAATTCATTTGCTAAAACTATTAATTAAAGTGGAAGTAATGATGTTGCCTTATGGACCTTAATTAAGATCCTTCCAAAAGGTTTCAACTCAGTTCTCAGGCATGCCAAATACCGTTGTTTGATTTATTCACTGCCATTCTATTCACTGCCATTCATCGAACAATGATCATTCATTTCACTGATCGCTCGGCAAATGAAATGATATGGTCACATACCTCTCTTCAGAGCAGTTATACTCTTTCGGACTACATTTAGCGAATTTTCCCAATAACTGTTTAGGCACCTTTTTCGCCTGTAAGTATCCATACGCCGAGACATTGGTCAGTTTCTTCACGATCTCAGGCTTATATTCAAAATTCATATTATACTTGATATAGCCCAGGATTGATGTGGCTCGTTTGTGGCTCAAGTCAAGATTGTAGTCATGTGCAATCCTTGATTTTTCTGATATCTCTCCTGGATCGACATATGCATCCTCGAAAACAGGAGACGAAAACCCGGCGATTTTAATTTCCGAAATCATGTCGCAGACTTCTTGACGACGGCAAATAATCTCCGAGTATTTCGGAATCAGCTGCTCAAGTAAACCAATGAAAACCAAGCTTAATTCGGCACTATCCCGTTTAAACGACACCTCCGTCAACGGCAGGATGACCTGGCCGTCTTCTCTGACTTTGACACCAAAACGTTCCAATTCCTTTAGCTTTTCCGACAGCAGGCTACGCTGAACCTTCGCCACCACATTCGGTTTTTCCTTGCGCATCATCTGCAGTTTCTTGACTAAATCCTCATTTGCGTCTTCCTTATCCCGGTTAGCCTGCAGCAGATTTTCATATTGTTTTCTTAAATCCGCCAGTTCACGGTTTTTATCGACCAACCATTTTTCCGTGTTATTTGCCTTATCAAGCAGAGCATCAACGCTCTGTTCAAGTTCCTTATTTTTAGACAAGGCGTTCTTTTTCTCTTTTTCAATATCTTTCAGTTGTTGGGTCTGATTTTTAATATTTTTTGCTAAAATCGTTTTCCCCGTTTTCAGTTTTCTAATATCCTCTATAAGCTCATCTGTCAGGCTTTCCCCCGCCTGTGTTTGATTTTTTTTCAATTCGGTACATTCCTTCCGCAATCCGTTGAATTGATCTGTTTTTGTCGTAATATTTGTATTTAGCTTCGTTACCTTGTTTAACAATTCCTCAAGATCACGTTCCAGGGCGGTGTTCTTTGCTTTTGCTTGCCGATGGTTTTCGGCCAGTTGCTGCATATTGTCCGTTGTGTCCTGTATCTCTTTTTGCAGTCCCTCCTCAACATGCTTTTTGTTTTGCAGTTGATTATTCATTTTGGAATACTTGCCCAACAAGATATCCAGGTTGCTTTCCAGTTCCTGGTTCTTGTCATTGCGACGGTTGATATCGGATTTAAGCTGATTGATATTACTTTCCAGATTGGAAATCCCGGCATTTTTCTCGTTGATTTTCCCCTTTAATTGGGCGTATTTGGAAACCAGCTCATCAACACTCCGTTGCAGATCATCTGTTTTAACATCCGCTGCTGTTTTTTCATCCTGTAATCTCTTCAGCTCTTTCGATTTCTCTTCCAACCGCTGCTCAAAATTCGAAGTATCTGTATTTTTTAAGGTCAGATGACTGTTCAGCTGAACGATTTTGGTTAGTAGTCCCTCAACATTGTTTTCCAGATCGGTATTCTTGTTTGCGATCTTTTTATTGGATTGTTTCAAATCGACAAGTTCTTGACTGGTTTGGGCCAGACTTTCTTCAATTCGAGAATAGTTCCCACTCAGGAATGACAGGTTTTTGGCAAGTTCATCGTTCAGATTGACAGCATCTTCCTGCTCGTCTGTCAAATTGTTTATCCGCTCTGTTTTCTGATTCAGTGAATCCTTTAGATCCAGAATATCTTTTTCCGTTTTCACAATGTTGTCGCGCAAGCTTCTATTGCTCGTTTCGAGTGATTCTTTTTCATAGGTAACTTCACCAAGCTGTCCCTGCAAAGAAGTTAACGAAACCTTTTTCTCTTCGATCAGTTTCTCAAGGACCGAAGATTTTTGTTTGAGCTTATCTAATTGGGAAGAAACTTCCAAAACCCGTTCCTCCCGCTTTTCCAATGCCAGCTCTTTCTCTGTCACGTCACGTGAAATAGAGGCGATTAATTCTTCTTTGCTGGTAACTTCCTTGGACAATTCATTCAGGCGATCCTTGTTTTTCTGCTCAGCTGTTAGAACATCCAGACGGTTTTTCAATTGAAGCTTTTTTACCAATTCTCTGTATTGGTTGTTACGCCCTGTTTTTTCTTCAATCGCTTCATCCAAGCGGGATAAAATATTGATTACTTCTTGCTTTGACTCCTGGTTTTCACGAACAAGTTTTTCAATTTCCTCGGAAATCTCTGCTTCGCCAACCTCCTCGACCTTTTTTTCATACATGACAATCGTCTCGGACTGTTTGGCAATTTTTGCCGAGAGCTCCTCGGTCCTACTTTCCGACTGAATCATGAATAGAAACGCCAGAATGGCCAGAACATCAATAAAATACATCAAAGATTTTATTGACGACGAATTATCCCTTTTTGATCCGCGCAGATGGTAACCGCTCATAGTACAATGGTTGAATGAATAACTGTGAAGCTTCTTAAACGAGTCATCTTATAGGACTGATTTTTCGATTCTTTTTAGATAGCCATGAATTTGAAAAACGAATTTCGGATCCTTTTTCTCTAGTTTCGCCAGATCAATTTCCAGCAGGATAGCAAGCCCAGCCAGCGCCCTTAACTCAGCTTGTTCAACCCGTCGACCGGAATTCGTCATCGCCCCTGAAGCGTCGGCAATATTAATTCCCATTTCAAACAACACATCGCAAAAACCTTCGCCGGCAAGTTCTGAGGGAATTTCGTCCAGTGCACTTCTAAGGTCCAGCATCGCGTATGTAGGTTCTCTTTTGTCACTGCTCAAATTACTGGAGACTCTCTCAAGATTTTTATTGATCTCCGAGAATATCTCCTCGGTCAGTGCACTGTTTTTTTCCGTACTCAGTCTTTTGATCTCCTGGTAGAAAATCTTCTTTTGCTCAACATCAGTTACCCCGTCTGCCTTACTGATGATCTCCATCACCCAAAAAGGTGCGAACAGTAATAATTCCCATATTTCCTCAGTAAATTTTGATTTTACAGCCATAAAAATACCTGATCCGGTTTTCTGCTTTCCTTCCTGATTACATATCGTTGCAACATGTTCGGATGATCACCATGAATCCCAGGTTCTGGGATTCCGAGCCCGTTTCGCAACGCGAATTTTTTCACTAAAACCTGTGAAAGACTTTACGGAGGGAACTGAAGACTGACTACTATTCCTGAGTTGAGAGAATTGTACGTCTTCAAAAGCGGCAATATCTTTGGTCCTCAGTAAGGCGTAAAGTTTGTCGAGATTCAAATAGCCCTCTCTGTCTAAATACTTTACCGGTTTAATCGATATTTGTAAATTGATTTGGCAATAACGCTATTATTATCAGCAAGATCCGGTTAGGTTTTTGCAGAAAGCTGAATGATGAAACCTGGATCGAGCCTATAAGGATTTATTAGATTTTCTTAGTTTAGCGAAGCGAAAATAAGCCATGTTTGAGCGAGGCACGAGCGAGTTTGGCGGTTTTTCGTGAAGCAAACTTAGTAAATCTTTAAATCCTTATGCGCAGAGTCGGGTTTTATCATTCAACTTTTGTTTTGCAAAAACCTAACCGGACATTGCTGTCAAAACAGTGATTGTCTAAAGATGTTAACAGTGCTATCATTGATATCAATACGTCATGTTAAAACAATTATAAAAAATCGGAGTTTGCAAAATGGCTAATTTGGTCGTTCGAAATATCGATGACGATATTGTAAAAGCATTGAAGTTCCAAGCAGGTAAACATGGGATTAGTGCGGAAGCAGAACATCGGCGGATTTTAAAAGAAACACTTTTAGCTCCTCCAAAAAAAACGTTTGAAGAGATCTTAGCGATAATGCCAAATGTGGGGCGTGATTCTGATTTTAGCAGAAAGCAAAACGGGAAGGATTTGGATGTATTTACTTGATACCAATATAATCAGCGAAGTTCGCAAGAGAAAAAAAGCGAATTCCGGTGTCAGGGATTTTTTTGAATCCTTACAAGCCAGTACAGCGCATGTATATCTGAGTGTTGTTACCATCGGTGAGTTAAGAAGGGGTGTAGAATTGATTCGACACAGGGGAGATCTGAGACAAGCTGGTAGATTGGAAAAATGGCTGCAAAAGATAATCTTAGAATACTCGGAACATATTCTCGATTTTTCACATGATGAAGCTCAAGTATGGGGGAGATTGAGAGTGCCGCATCACGAAAATGCTTTAGATAAGCAAATTGCCGCAACGGCTTTAATCTATAATTTGATACTCGTAACACGAAATACAGCGGATTTTGAGGGCACGGGTGTCAGGCTCCTGAATCCCTTTTCAAAGTAATTGAACCCAATTCCTGCCTAGTAGCAATAATCAGATTTAACAGTTCATTTCGGACGCTCAATACAAATTCTCATCTCTTTTCCCATCAAGGGCACCAGATTCTTTAGTCGATCTGATCGATACGCATTTGTCATCTGAAAAATCGCTTGGTTACCTTGGACACTACCTGTCTTTGTTTTGGATTTATTTACCTTAATAACGTCCCATCAATTCTTGAAGTTGTTGTGCTCATGAAAGATGTGGACCTTAAGCCTTTAGAAGAACTCTTCAGGTCGGACTTCAAAAAACCAATTTCCTAACATCTTCTCCCTGATTTTCAACTTTTGTAATAGCGATTATTCGGGCTTTTCAGTGGTCCCATTTTCGCCTAACTAGGACACTTTACGTTCTTTTCTAACGCTTTTTGGGTCTGCAGGCGTAGTGACACCCCCCAGCCCCAGGCGTCGATTCTCATCACTCTGATGCCCTGGTCGTGACCCTTTATTAAAATGGGCTTTCGATGGGGCCCATGCCAACATAAACGGCTTTAGTTTGTGTGTACTGCAGGAGTGTTTCCACACCATTCTCGCGTCCGATACCCGAATGTTTATAACCTCCTACAGGCATTTCCACGGGTGAATTTCCATAGGTGTTGATCCAGCAGATTCCAGCTTCCAACCGGCTGATGACTCGATGAGCGCGTTGAATATCCCGGGTGAAAACACCCGCGGCTAAACCATAGGTTGTATCATTAGCACGCCGAATCACTTCATCTTCTTCTTTAAACTTAAGAACAGACATGACGGGCCCAAAAATCTCATCTTTAACGTGGGGCATTTCATCCAGACAGTCCGCGAAAATGGTTGGTTCGACAAAATAGCCGTTTTCACAACCCTGGGGGTGTATCTGTTTGCCGCCGGTGACCAGTCGGGCTCCGCTTTGCCTGGCCTGTTCGATGTAAGCCGTGACTTTCTGCAGATGTTCCGCTGATATTAAAGCTCCCAGGTTGATCTCCGGGTTCAGGGGATCTCCAATCACAATCCTGTTTTCTGTGCGAAATTGAGCCCGTTCCAGGAATGATTCGTAAATATCTTCATGTACAAACACCCGGGTACCATTTGTACAGATTTCTCCCTGTGTATAAAAATTTGCCAGGAGGGCTCCGCTGACGGCATTTTCCAGGTCTGTATCCGGGAAGATGATTAACGGAGATTTTCCGCCTAATTCCATCGTCAGCTCTTTGATAGATGATGCTGAGTCTGCCATTACTTTTTTTCCTGTGACCACTTCCCCCGTAAATGAGACTTTGACGATTTTCGGATGGCCCGTCAGTGCCTGTCCTACCCGATAATCGCCCTGGACGACATTGAAGACACCCTCAGGAACACCTGCTTCAATCATAATTTCTGCCAGCTTGAGAGCTCCCAGAGGTGTCTCCTCTGACGGCTTGAAAATCATCGCATTCCCACAAGCCAATGCTGGTGCGGATTTCCAGCAGGCGATCTGGATTGGATAGTTCCATGCGCCGATCCCTGCGCAAATTCCCAAAGGTTCTCGTCGGGTATAGTAAAAATCTCCACCTAAATCCTGGTATTGGCCACTAATACTTGGCGCGAGCCCGGCGAAAAACTCAATACTATCCGCGCCATAGACAACATCCACGGCAACCGCTTCCTGCCATGGTTTTCCGGTGTCAAGGACTTCGATCCGCGCCAGTTCGTCGTTTCGTTCTCGAAGCAGGGCCACTACCCTGTTTAAGATCCGCATTCTCTCCATGCCAGTCAGGGCTGACCAGGCAGCAAAACCCCTCCCCGCACTTTGTACAGACTGCTCGACCAATTCCTGAGAGGCTTGCTCAACTCGATAAATGCAGTCACCCGTCGCCGGATTCAACACCGGAAACGACTCCCCGGTCTGGTTGGCGACATATTGACCATGGATATAAGATTGGTAAGTAGGAACAGTCATCGGGTAGTCCTCCTGGATTTATAGATTGTAGAGAAAGTTGAAATAAAGTGTGTTTTAAAGATAGTGAATTTTTCAAGCATCCCCAGCCTGGACTTCTGGTTCTTCAATGTTTCCAGTGACAAAATCTTATTCGATTAAGTATTCATTTTCATCTCAACACGCGTCGTCTCGGACAACGTGTGACCGAATATCTTAGAGTACTTTTATCGCATGACAAATTCAACAATGACGCTGAATGTCAGCCACTGCGTCTGAATTTGGTTATCTTTTTGAACTGACGTTACAATCGCTTTATCAGAAATTCGATGGATTGTCGAGAAATGGGATAATTTCTTTTGAGATTCCACTATGGGGTGCTATTGGAAGGATTAGAGCTGTGGGGTTGGTTCGGAATGTAATTCGTTTACACAACCGGCATTAACCTGCAATGTCGGCCCTGTAGCGATTCTTTATTTGTCCTCAATCTGCACGAAGGAGTAAGAAAGCGGATTGATTGTCACGGTGGGGATGTGATTGAGTTGTTGTTTTTTCCCTTTTAAAACGGGTAGGGATTTGCCATGGCGCAGTGCCAGTTTTTGCCCATTCAGATAAACCTTCTTTCCCAGTATATCCGGCGTGGTGACTTCGTAGAGGGTCAGGTTTTTTATCTCGGGGTCGCTGAATGACAGCGTCACTTTTTTTTCGTGGTGCAGGTTGATCACCAGCAGGGACAGACCTTTCCCGTCTTTGGCCCGGTGGGCATAGGCACGGATTTTTGACAAATGATCTCCTGTGAGGGCAACCCTGTAGACATCTGTTCCCATCAGCTTTTTCCAGAGCAGCGAATTCCAGTAATCGGGATTGAGGGCCAGAGTGTCGGGATCCATCATGCCATAGTTCATGCCCGCCAGTGTTTGCCGGAACACCGCCTCAACCCCATTGACCGCCAGGAGGCCCAGCTGGTCCAACCACCAGAGTCCGCCGATATAGACATCGGAGACACCGGGTTCCCCGCCAAACTGGGCATTTCCTGTTTCACCCAGCCAGATCCCTTTCCCGGGGGCAAATTGGTCCTTCAGCCGGTTGAATCTCTTCGCCCAATAAGCCGCTTCATCCAGGTTTGAAGGATTGAGTAAACGAGCCGGATGGGCCTTCCGGGAAGCAAAGGGGCCCCGGCGGGATTGCTGAGGATAATAGTGCCAGGCGATCACGTCCACATCCTGGCCAGACGTCTCGATCATCTCTTCATAGAACCCGAAAAAAGCGCCCAGCAGTTCTCCCAGAACAGGCCAGATAGCACTTCCCTGGCTTCCCAGCTTCGCCTCCGGGTAGTATCGCCGCAGCAGGTTTTTCAGGCTCAGAATATCCTTTCGGTACTGAGCAGGAGCGACGATGTTCTGTAATCCATAGATGTACCAGAACAGATTGTGTTCGTTCCCCAGCTCAAAAACATCGATGGCATACCCCTTCTCCCTGGAGTAGCGCATCAAGGTCTCAGCATTGTCTGGATTCCAGCTCTGGTCGTCGTTTCTGGCTGACGGCCCTGAGTTAAGGGTGAAGGCGAATTTGAGCTGATTGCGTGTGACGAAGCCGTTCAGATTATCCCACTGTGTGCGGGTCATGGTTTGATGATACCCTTGCGGCACGTCCTGCCAAGGGACAAAATCGCGGTTGTCTTCTAAATCATAAAAAACTTTGTCTGCCTCGGATCCTCCAATACGAAGGTATGCGGGTCTCAGTCGTGACACCAGCATGTCCAGCTTTTCCCTGTTGAAATCAAAAACAGGCGCATGTTTGGTGCCAGATCCACTTTCGACCCGATCAGCCTTCGGATTCCACCACTTGCCACCGACCAGCTGAGAGGTATCAAGCGTGAAAGACAAGTACTCAGGCAGAACCGTAAAAACAGGCTTAGTATCGATTGATACTGAAACGAGCATTGCACCTTTGTCTTCGCCACCGCTAAAACTCACCCCCCTGTCCTGCAGGTCAACCGCGGGAGTCATGTTGCCACGAATGACATCAACAATGGTGCCGCTGCCTCCCCAGGACAAAACAGTATGTAGTGCCACCAGGATGACCAGAAGGCTACAGGATATCAGCAACATTTTTTTCTTCATTCTTTTTCCATCCAGGATTTTTCCCTTCGGTGTGTTTAGTCGGCTGGCAAACGGGGCGTAAACAAGGCCCTTTTCCAATTACCGGTTTCAGATCTCTTTCCGTGACCGGTAGACACTTTTATCCATTTGGCGCAAATCCGCACTCAATCCAAAGAAAAGCAGGGCAGTCAGGATGGCCAGGATTGAAGCTAGACCTACGGCCAGCGGAGCGCCAAAAGCTTCCGCAACAGCCGCAACGGGAAGGGTTCCCAACAGCGGTAAAGAAAAGGACATCATCAGAAAGCTGGAGATCCTTCCCCGGACCCGGTCCGGAATCAGTAATTGAATGGCGGTGTTATTCAGTGTGTTGAAAACATTCAGGAAAACATTGGCAATAAAAACAAACAGTAGACCCAGTAAAAAATAGGGACTGAATGAGAAGCAGAAAAGGAAGATGCCAAAAGCGAGGACACTGATCATCATCCGCTTCAAGCGTTGACTTGTATTCTTAATCGAAGCAACCCACAAAGAGCCGACAACTCCGCCAACCCCGACTGCTGCACTCAATAAACCAAATCCCCGGGGGCCCACCTGCCATACTTTTTCAGCAAAGATGACAATCAGGTTCTGGAAAGGCATGGCCAGAAACATTGGAATCAGGCCAAAAAGAAGTAGAATCAGCACCAGGCGATGCTCCTTCATGTAGATCATCCCTTCTATGATACTCTCCGTCGGCGAAAGGTGTTTCATGTCGCTGACTGGTTTTGAACTGTTAACCCGGGTCATAAACAGCAGGCCTGAACCAAAAAGGAATACGCCCATGAAAAAGGCGTAGTTGACATCTGTCAGATCGATCAAAAACCCTGCCGATGCAGGTCCCAGGACTCTGGCCACGTTTGTAGCACCCATATTGATTGCCATGGCGTGTTCCAACCTGGACTTACCCACAACATTCACGACAATGGCATTTCGAGCCGGCATAATAAAGGGGAAGGCACAGCCAATGACCGCTGCTGAGCTGAGAAGGTGCCAGAACTCCAGGCGATCGGTCAGAAGCAGAATCAAGATGAGCAGATCTGAAATCAAAACAGCAAACTGTCCAAGAACAATCAGATTGCGGCGGTCTTTTTTATCAGCCAATACGCCACCGAAAGGGCTCAAAAAGAACATGGGCACGGCAATGGCAAACATCACCATACCAAGCGCAAATTCGCTGTCGGTCAGTTTGAAGGCCAGCCAGGCGCGGGTCGCCAGCTGGGCCTGCATGGCAAAGAAAAATACAAAATTACTGGCTATCAACCAGGTGAACTGGCCATTTTTAAATAGTGCAAATGGGCTGCCGTTTCCAGCTTTTTCGGTGCTGTGATCATTCATTTATCAGTCTTGTAAAGTAAAATCTATCTAATGCGTAAGCAAGTCTCATCGTTGTTGTATGTCTGAAAAGGCTAGCAATGTTATAGATCAAAGTCGATTGGAAGCTTTCTAAATAATTCAATTTGTTGATGTAAACTCTCATCTGGGCAAGTCAGTCGAAATCAGCAATGTCCGGTTAGGTTTTTGCAAAAAGTTGAATGATGAATCCTGGATCGAACTTATGAGAATTTTTTAGATGTTTTTAGTTTAGCGTAGCGAAAATGAGCCTTGTTTGAGCGAGGCACGAGC
>Ga0233437_1001749_pt1 | contig 37256 bp, 40 predicted proteins | sample SI_122_August201_FD_182714 | JGI IMG/M metagenome (GOLD analysis project Ga0233437, IMG submission 182714) | Seawater microbial communities from Saanich Inlet, British Columbia, Canada - SI_122_August2016_200_MG | ecosystem: Environmental > Aquatic > Marine > Inlet | place: Canada: British... | reverse complement strand
GACATGCTCCATTTATACCTTTACTAATTACTAATAAATTTGGGCGAACAATGAAAATTATTGCGCTATTAGACTCTGGAGCAGATACAACTGTAATTCCAAAAGATTTAGCTGAAGTTATTGGTCTAAAAGAGAAAAAAACTGATTCTGAAACTGGAGGGATAGGCGGTAAAGTAAAAGTCAAGGAATCAAAATTAAGATTTAGAATAGCTGGAAATAGGGAGAGCTATTCCTTAGAGGTTCCTGCATTGGTTCTTCAAGATGCTGATGCTGATGTCCCTTTATTATTGGGAAGGCATGGATTTTTTGAACAATTTAATATAACATTTAAACAAAATGAAGAAAAGATTGTATTGAAAAAGATATCACCTAAGAAGGTTTATTGATATTCAAAGATAAAGTTCTGCAAATTAGAAATTTCTAAACGATTATTACCCCACTCAGTTCGACAACAAAATTTATAAACTCACATCTTATACATCATTAATATGGCAGACAAAATTACTTTTTTTCCCATAGATATAAACTATAAGATAGAAAATAATAAAGCAGTGATCTATCTATTTGGCAGGACAACTGATAATAAGCAAGTATGTGTTGTTGATAAGAACTTTATACCTTATTTCTATGTTATACCCAAGAAAGGAAACGATATAGAGGAAAAACTAAATAAGATTCAGGTAGAAAGAAATAAAGAAATTTCTTCTGTTGTAGGCACAGAGAAAGTAAAGAAGCGTTTTCTTGGAAAAGATGTTGATGCAATCAAAGTGTTTGTAAGATTGCCCAGAGATGTTCCCATAATAAGAGAAGTTATCAAAGACTGGGAGATATTAGAATCAGTAAATGAGTATGACATCATATTCAAGAAAAGATATCTCATCGATAAAAGGATTACCCCATTTGCAGCTACAGAAGCTGAAGGTGAATTTGTAAAACAACGTTCAAAAGTTCCTGTTCTTGTTGCCGATAATATAGAACAAAAAGAAGAAACTTCATTAGAGTCACCAAGAGTATTAGGATTTGATATTGAAACATATAATCCCAAAGGCAAAGCAATTGATTTTGACAAAAACCCTATAATAATGATTTCGTTCTATGGAGAGAAATATAAAAAAGTCATTACATGGAAGAAATTCAAGACAAAACTTGATTATGTTGAGTTTGTCGATAGTGAAGCTGATCTGATCGAGAGGACAAAAGAGATAATCAAGGATTACAAACCAGACATATTAACTGGTTATTATTCAGATGAGTTTGACCTTCCATATATAATAAAGAGAGCAAATAAATATAAGGTTAAGTTAGACCTTGGATTAGACTTTTCTGAATTAAAGGTCAAAAAAGGAAAGCGGTCTAATATTGATATTGTTGGAGTCAATCATCTGGACATGTTTAAATTTGTAAAGAAAGTTGCAGGGCTTTCACTTGATATATTCTCATTAAGCTTAGATAATGTTTCATCTCAATTGATAGGCGAGAAAAAGGTTGAGGTAGAACTAGATGAATTAGCCAATACATGGGATAATGAACCTGAAAAGCTTGAGCCCTATTGTGAATATAATCTTCATGACTCTTTTTTAGTGTATAAACTTGCTGAAAAACTGATGCCTAACCTGATGGAGATGGTAAAGATAGTTGGAATGCCAATACCTGACCTTGTAAGGGTTGGGTTTTCGCAGCTTGTTGAATCTTATCTGCTAAAGCAAGCCATAGCTTTTAAGGAGATTGCTCCAGAATTGCCCCACCATAGTGAACTGGGAAAAAGAAGGATGCAGACGTATAAAGGTGCTTTTGTTTTTGAACCTAAACCTGGCTTGTATAAAGAGATTATTGTTTTTGATTATAGAAGCTTGTATCCGACTATAATCAGTTCGCATAATATAGACCCTGGAACCTTGAATTGCAGTTGTTGTGAAGGCAAAAATATTGTTCCTATTGAAGGTAATAAAAAATATTGGTTCTGCAGTAAGAAAAAAGGTTTTCTTCCAACTGTTCTTGAAGATTTAGTAAAAAGAAGAATGAGAATCAAAGAGATGATAAAAAGAAATGCATCTCCTGTGCTTGAAGCTAGGTCGCAAGCTTTGAAGCTGCTTGCCAACTCATTCTATGGTTATCTTGGATTCTCTATGGCAAGATGGTATAGTTGGGAAAGTGCAAGATCTACAACTGCGTATGGCCGTTTTTATATTCACAAAGTTATAGATGATGCTAAGAAAGAAGGATTTAATGTTCTTTATTCAGATACTGATAGTGTTTTCTTGGCCCTTGATGGAAAAACTAAAAAAGATGCAGATACATTTAGGGAAAAAATAAATATGGAACTTCCAGGTTTGATGGAGCTGGAATATGATGGCTTTTATCCAAGAGGAATATTTGTCTCTGCAAAAGCAGGCAAATCTGGAGCTAAGAAGAAATATGCACTAGTTAATCCTGAAGGTAAATTAAAAATTAGGGGATTTGAGACTGTAAGGAGGAATTGGAGCCCCATTGCAAAGAAAGTTCAGGAAAATGTATTAACTATAGTACTTAAAGAAGATAACCCTGAAAAAGCATTAAAATATGCAAAGAAAAATATTGAAGACTTGAGGAAAAACAAGGTTTTACTTGAAGATGTCACAATCCATACACAACTGCAAAAAGATATAGATGACTATGATGCGATAGGTCCACATGTTGCGATTGCAACTAAGATGAGAAATAAAGGAATTTCTGTAGGACCTGGCTCAAGGATAGAATTTGTGATAACCAGGGAAGGCAAAAGGATAAGGGATAAGGCAAGAATGCCTGACGAAGTTAATCAAAGCGATTATGACCCTGAATATTATATCAATAATCAGGTAATTCCTGCAGTTGAGAAAATATTTGAGGTTTTAGGTTATTCTAAAGATGACTTTGCTGCCAGTAAAGAGCAGAATAAATTGAGTAAGTTTTTTTGATAGTTTTAAAAAACGAGATTGATTATTGTTAAACAAAATCGAGAAAAAAAGCCAAAAATATAAATGGGCAAAAACAAACATCTTCTTATTACATACTGCTTAGATCCACTATAGTTGTTGATTATCTATTGCATTGTTCTGAGGAATTTTCCAACCTATATGATCCATTACGTAACCTTGATCAATTTCTGCCTTGGTTGCAAGAATAATTCGATGGTTGGGATCATCTAATTTTCTAGTGAATTTAGCATGTGCTAAGACCAAGTCATGCAAATCACCGCTAAAACTAACTTGAGGTCTAAAGTCAACATATGTAGTTTCTACTCCAAGAGATTTAGACATGCTCTTTCTAATTACTTCTCCAGCTTCTGTAACCACCATTCCTCTTCTAACAATATCAGGTGTAGCTATTCCATAACACCCCCTTACTTGAAAACCCAATTCCTCATATAATTCCTGAGCTTGAGATATATCTGGTCCAATTCCATATTCACGCTTAACAAAAGCGGTAACCAATTTGTCAATTTCAAATTCACTAACTAGGAATTGTGCATCTAGAATTTGTTTATTTTCATCACCTAGTAGATTAACTGTTGGGTAAGACACATCTGCTCCAAGTAATTCATTAAGATTTACCCAATATTTTCCTTCTTTTTCAGCAACTGCAGATACTTCATCCCTCATAGGTTCAAAATCACGTTTCTTAATTTCAAGACAAGTTGATGGAAAGGTCTTAGCTATTTTTTCTAAATCTGGTACTTCCATCATATATGATCCACCAATCGGATCAAATTCTTCCCACCTACCATTATATCCCAATAGAACTTTCTTTGTTCCATCATCAACTATAATCATGGTTGGCATCGTAGATACCACTAATCGTTTATATCCTGAAGGAAATGCGTTACTCATTTTATTTTCATATTGGTTGTTATTACTTTTGAGGTACAACAATCTTTATAAATCTTTTGATTCGTATTTGTTTTTGCCCTTTATGATTTTACTCTAAAGAACTTCGTTCTTGATGCACTTTTTTTATCGACTCTCTATGAGCCCCCACTTCGTTCGGTCTCTTCGAGCTACGTTGCACTCTCGCTCCATTTTTTAACTTCGTTAAAAATTCCGCTCAGGTCGTCTAACAGCCATTCGCGTTGTTAAAATGTTTTGCCTTCTAAAATATTGAACAAGTTGATTTTTTTAGAAATTATTTGTGTTGTTTACTATTTATATAATTTATATATCACCACCATGAATTGTTACGATTTCATACGAAAACTATATAAAGAAGTTTACCCATAATCTATTTGATTTAAAGTGGTGGGATTAATTAATGTATTTGATAGTGTAGCAGCTTTGGAACCAAAGTGTGTTGATTGTGATACTAAGATTGTTCTAGGTGTAACTACAAAGTTTAGTGCAAAGGATAAATGTCATGTTTGTTTAAAATGTGGAGGGAAATTATTATAAAATGGAATTATCTACAATAAAAAAATTAGATATGAAAAAAGAGTCTGTACAAAGCATAATCATGTTTGACAGAGGATTAAAAGGCAGTGATCTAGGTTTTCTTGAAGAAGAATTTGATTTTAATAAAGAACTTATGAGTAAGTTCGTTGCAAACTATAAGAATGTTGGAATTGTGTTTAAGTTAAATGAAATGCAGGAAGAAATATCCAAAGAATGGGGTGTATTTATCGATAGAGTCATACGTAAAAGTTCTGGATTAAGTGCTTTTGATAATATTTTTGTAGGTAAAAAGCATGATTCAATCCTATTAGTCACTAATAAAAGGCTTTTAAAACTAGATCTAGGTAAATTAAACAATAAAATAGAAGATATCAATTACCGAATAGATGGATTTAACAACAAAGCTTCTGAAGAAATGGAAAAGGTCGCTGAAGGTAAGGGATTTTTCAGCAAGATTGTCGAAGTTTTGAGGAAGTGAAGTTTAATTTATTGTTTTTTTAATTAAAAGTTAATATAGTTTTTTTATAAAGTTTAGATATATGAATAAAATTGAAATCTAATGATTTAATTAAATGAGATAATTGATTGTATAAGCAATTTAAAAGAATTAAATGAAAAACATTACATTTCATCAGCCAAAGACCAATTTCTATCTCTACGTTCTTGACCTGCAGTATAGCCCATATCACTTCTTTGTGCTCGAATTACATCTTCATAATATGCCATCATGCATCTTAAATCCCTACCTTCCATCACAACCAAGTCAGTATCTTCTCCAGGCACATCACGGGAGTGATGTAATGTAGTTGACTCTGGTTGGACACTTGATCTTACTGACTCTGGAAGGCTATCTAATGAAGTGGGTGGATGATTATTACAATCATACCTCACTAAATAAATAGATGGATTTCCACCAGCTTGTGCCATTTTATTATAATGGAGTTACGTGAAAGTATATAAATATTTGGGGTAGGTTTTAAATAGCAATCTAAAAACGAAGTTTTTTAAATAATCGCCCTTTCTTTGGTTGTATGGTTGGAAAGTATGATGCTTTAGAAATAGAAAAAGAAATCCTCGGTTTTTGGGATAAGAATAATATATATAAAAAAGCTAAAGCAAAGAATAAAGGTAAGAAGCATTATTATTTCTTAGATGGACCGCCATATACTTCTGGTAGGATACATTTAGGTCAGGCATGGAACAAATCACTAAAGGATTCTGTACTTAGATATAAAAGGATGAATGGATTTGATGTGTGGGACAGAGCAGGTTATGATATGCATGGTTTGCCAACTGCACATAAAGTAGAGGCTAAGTTTGGGATAAAACATAAAGATGAAATTCCTAAATTTGGTGTTGATAAATTTGTAAATGAATGTAAAAAATTAGCTACTGATAATATGGTGCAGATGACAAAGGATTTTGATAGGTTAGCTATATGGATGGATTTTGAGAATGCATACCAGCCAATAAACCAATGTTTTATGGAAGGTGAATGGTGGCTGATAAAAAAAGCGCATGAGAATAAAAGATTGTATGAGGGAGAGAAGACAATGCACTGGTGTGCAAACTGCGCAACTTCGCTTGCAAAACATGAACTAGAATATGATAATGTAACTGATAATTCTGTTTTTGTAAAATTCAAGATAGCTAAAAAAGAAAATGAATATCTAATAATATGGACAACTACACCATGGACATTATGCTTTAATCTGGCTGTTATGGTGCACCCTGAACTGGACTATGTAAGGATTAAAGTCAAGGGCGAGATATGGACAGTTGCAAAAGGGCTTGTTGGAGCTTTTATGGGCTCTGTTGTTAATGAAAAATATGAAGTTATAGAAGAGCTTAAAGGAGAAAAACTAAAAGGAATAAAATATGATCATCCATGGAAAGATGAAATCAAGCCTTTCAATGAAATAAAAGCTGAAAAATTACACACAGTAGTTCTTTCTTCTGAATATGTTGATCTTAGTGCAGGAAGTGGATTAGTCCATTGTGCTCCTGGATGTGGTCCTGAGGATTATGAAGTTGGACACAGAGAAGGACTGCCCCCATTTAATAATATAAATGAACAAGGAGTATTTCCAGAATCAATGGGTAAATTTAATGGTTTACTTGCAAAAAAAGATGATCCTAAATTCATAGAAGCTTTAGGCAATAACTTAATTGAGAAAGTTCCAGTAGAGCATGAATATGCACATTGCTGGAGATGTCACAAACCAGTTGTATTCAGAACAACAAAACAATGGTTCTTCAAGGTCGAGGATCTGGTTGATGAGATGAAAGAACTGAATAAGAAAGTGCTTTGGCAGCCTGGTTGGGCAGGTGCAAATTGGTTTGATTCATGGCTTAATAATCTAAGAGACAATGGAATTACAAGACAGCGTTATTGGGGAACACCATTGCCTATATGGAAATGTGAAATATGTGATGAGTATGAAGTAATTGGCTCTGTAAAAGAACTTAAGAAGAAAGCTGGAGAAGTTCCCAAGGATTTGCATAGACCATGGATAGATAAAGTTACCATAAAATGTAAATGCGGGAATGAGATGAAAAGGATTCCAGATATATTAGATGTTTGGATAGACTCAGGTACAAACTCATGGACATGTCTTGATTATCCTGAAAGGGAAGATCTATTTAAGAAACTATGGCCTGCTGATTTCATATTAGAAGGTAAGGATCAGATTCGTGGTTGGTTTAATCTACTTTTTGTATCTTCTATGATATCAATGAAAAAGCACAGCTACAAGGCTTGTTATATGCATGGTTTTGTTCAGGATGCTACTGGCAGGAAGATGTCAAAGTCTTTAGGCAATATAATCTCGCCATATGAGATTGTTGATAAATTTGGTGCTGATACACTTAGATATTATATGATAGGTGGAGCAAATCCTGGGCTTGATCTTAATTATAATGCTGAAGATACTAAGATTAAACATAAAAATCTTACAGTACTTTGGAATCTTCATAAATATTTGATAGATATGGTCAACAATTCTAAAGTAAATCCTAAAAAACTAAAGATTGACAAGAAACTATGCTCTGTTGAAGAAAAGTATATACTCTCTAAGCTGAATTCTACTATAAAGAAAGTTACTGAATTGTTTGAAGAATACAAATTAAATGAAATTCCTTGGTTAATTGAGGAATTGTATCTAGAGTTAAGCAGAACATATATTCAGATGACAAGGGACAAGTCTTCTGTTGGTTCTGATAAAGAAAAAGAATTGGTAATTGCTGTTGTTTATTATGTATTGTTTGAAACTTTGAAATTAGCTGCTCCAATCATCCCGATTATTACTGAAAAGATTTATTTTAATCTGAAAGAAGTTTTTAATCTGAAAGATGAGAGTATTCACCTACATAAATGGCCTTCTTTTATTGAATCAGATATTGACAATGACCTAGAAAAAGGAATCAAAGTTATGCAAAATGTTATTCAGTCTATACTTGCAGGCAGAGAAAAATTACAATTAGGAGTAAGATGGCCTTTGAGTGATGTTACTGTTGTCTGCAAAGATGAAAAGATAGTTGAAGCTGTTGAGAAGTTAAGAGATATGATAAAAATACAGACAAATGTCAAAGATATAATGATTCAAGAAACATTCCCTGGGATAAAAGAGGTTGTTAAGGCTGATTTTGCTAAATTAGGTCCTGATTTTGGTCCTTTATCCCCTAAAATAATCGCTAAGATCGCTACAGAAAGCACTGAGAGCATATTAAGGCATATTAATGATGATGGAAAATTTGTTGTTGATATTGATGGTACTAAATTAAATGTTGTAAAAGAACATCTGATTATCACAAGAGACGTCCCAAAACCTTATATTGAATCCGAATTTAAAGGGGGATTTTTGTATTTGAATAGTGAACTCAATCCTGAACTTGAAGCAGAAGGTTATTCTAGAGAGTTGATGAGGCGTGTTCAGAGCTTGCGTAAAGAATCAGGACTGGAGAAAAAGGATAAGATAGATCTCTTGGTCAAAGCAGATAAAGACTTGGTTGCTATGTTTGATAAGTTTAAGGATCAGATTGTTGACAAAGTTGGTGCCAATACATTTATTATCTCTGAAGGTGCTCCTAAAGATAAGTTTTCTAATACCTCTAAAGAAAAAGTTAAAGGAAAATCATTTGAATTGTTTATTAACAAGGTTTGATTCTTAATTTCTTATTGTTCAGTTCAATCTCAATTCTTTCAAAGCATTAGAAATTTCTTCACCCATAATCTCAAATTTCTTATCACCTATAAATTCTTTATCAATCAATTCTTTTTTAAGCTTAATTCTTAGCTTTCTGTTTATCTCTCCCTTATCATAAGAATTCCAATTTTGTTTTTCTGCAATTTTCTCTGTTTCCCTCATTATATTCTCTGCATCTTTAGCGTATTTTGCTGCATAAATCTCATTCTCATTTACAATAGAACCTATCTTATGTCTTAATGACCTGCTCAAAAGATTTGTTAATTGATCTATATCGTCTTTTTTACCCATTTTATATCATTTTTTATTATATTTCTTATTTTTTTCAATTCTTCTTTATTTATCTCCCCATTATTCTTTATTTTTCTCAATAATGATTTATCTATTCCTTTTTTCATCTCACCCATTATCTGGGGATTATCTAAGGATTTATTCTCTAAAAATAATCTGATAGTTTTTAGCCTCCGTAGATTGTCATAGTATATCTTTGATGAAAGTTCTATCTCTAACAAATCTTCAGGCATCATCAACAAAAATTGTATATGATTCTTATCAACACAAGATTTATAATTTAAATTAATCTTTGTACCAGATAAATATTGGCTAAACATAGATCTTATAATAGGGTCTTTTTCTATTAATAATCTTAATTTTTCTTCACTAAAGCAAATAATGTGGAATTTCTGGTTAAATCTTTCTGTTAATATCTGTTCAATTTTCTTGTTCTCTTTACCAGATATAACTACAATATCTATATCATTATATGTTGTTTCGTACAAAAAAGAGCCAACTATAAACGCATTTTTTATCCCATTGAATTGCATCAATTCAGAAAAAATATTTTTTGCAAGATATTCCTTAAATTCAGAAAGTCTTTTTTGGTTATGATAATAAATATCTAGATGTTTTTTTAATAGCTTAACCTCGACCAAATCTCCAACCATTATCTTCTTCTCCATCTCTTTAGGTATGTAGACCTGATTAAATCTGCTTCCTTTTGATACTTTTTTCTTAAATATAACTTCCTGCATAATACGTATAAAGTACGTACTTATATATAAATGTTTTGGAAAATAAATTGAATTGAGTATAGTACCAAAACATTCTTAAACATACATTTTAATCTTTTTTTATGGGAAAAGATCTTGATTATATTCTTGTGTTGAAGGCATTGAAAGAGATACCATTTGGTGTTGGAAAGAAATTATTGACAGATTTCCTACAAGGCAATGAAGATAATGAATCTATAAAACGCAATAAATTATATGATCTTGAAAACTTTGGCAGTATGGCCTATGAAAAAGGGGAAATAACTGCAATTATCGATAATCTCTTGCTTAATGATATGATAAGCTTAACTTCAGTAAAAGGAAATAAGTTCTGGAAGGTCATGGAATTAAGCTCAAAAGGAGCAAGCGAGATTGATGATCCTCAGTTATACAAGAAAAAGTTATCGTTTAATTTTAAGGAGAGTAAAACTACGATAACTGAAGAAGATAAAAGATTATTTGCAGCTTTTGGTGATTTTCTTTCTAAGTTTAATGATGAGCAAAAGAAATCAATAATCAGCCCTAAGAAGGAGATTTTGTGTATAGCTGGTGCTGGTTCTGGAAAAACAACAGTTCTTGCAAAAAGGATAGAATTCCTGATAAAGTATAAATCAATAGATCCCAGCAAGATATTGGCAATAACATTTACAAGGAAAGCCAGGCAGGAAATGATGAAACGGCTGGCTAATTTCGAGCTTGTAAGTATTGAAACATTTAATTCTTTTTGTGAAAAGATATTGAAGAAACATAATAATCTTATCTATGACAAGGAAGTGAGGGTTATCAGTTATAGGGATAAGATCATGATGATAAACAAAGCACTAAGCAGCCTGAATATTAATATGAACCGAGCTGTAGACACTTATTTTACTTATGCTCAAAAAAGGTCAAAGACTAATGATCAGCTGGCTAATATATTTCTTAATGATTGTTTTTTTATCAGAGATTATTTTAAATTTAAGAATAACAAAATAGAGGAGTCTTCTTTTGAGACTGACGATGTACAGCATGAAAAAAGTGCAAAGATGGTCTATGGGGTTTGTAATTATATTGAAGGTTATATGAAGAAATACGGGCTTAGGGATTTTGCTGATCAGTTGATGGATGCAATATCTCTTTTTTCTTCACATAAAGAACTAATACCCCAATTTGAGTATGTGCTTGTTGATGAATTTCAGGACGTCAATTCAACCCAGATGAAACTTATTGAGATGTTAAATCCCCCTAATCTATTTTTTGTAGGTGATCCAAGACAATCAATATTTGGATGGCGAGGCTCTAATATAAAGTATATTCTTAATTTTGAAGACAAATATCCAGATGGTGAGATCATAACCTTAACTAAGAATTATAGGTCGACAAAACATATAGTTGACCTGATAAATCATTCTATAAGAAATATGGGATTAGCTGATCTTGAAACCTCGATACAAGGTGAAAAGGATATTAAATTATTGAAATTTGATTCTGAATCTGCTGAGTCTGAATTTATTTTACAAGCAATAAGTTCATCAAAACTGCCTAGAAATGAAATATTCGTTCTGGCCCGTACAAACAGGCAGTTAAATGAATTATCAATGTTGATGAAATCTAGAAGGATAAAACATGTTGTAAGAAGTGATGAGGTAAAACGAAGTACTCTCGCTTCTATTGAGGATGTTACTCTGGCTACAATCCATGCTATAAAAGGTATGGAAGCAGAGATGGTCTTTGTGATGGGATGTAATTCTAAAAATTTTCCATGCAAAGGAAGCGAACATCCTGTGATAGAGATGGTCAAGGTCGATGAGTATGATAAGGAAGAGGAAGAAAAAAGATTATTTTATGTTGCTATGAGTCGTGCAAAGAAGAGCCTTTATATGACTTATCCCGGGAAGGGATTGACTAATTTTATAACAGATGAGATGAAAGGCATAATCGAAGAAAGCGATGTTAAGATAAAAGCAAAAACAAATTTTAGTTTATCTAAATCAGGGGATTTAGTCACCAAGCTTAAAGATTGGAGAAGGAGTATAAGCCAAGATACTGGTTTGCCCGCTTATATGATACTTCATGATAGAACTATAATAGATATTGCTGTTAAAATACCATTAACAAGCCAAGACCTAGAAAAAGTTATGGGTCTTGGACCTGCAAAGATCATGAAATATGGCGAAGACATATTAAGTCTTGTTAGTGGTTAGTTGAATGTAGATTTAGTTTTAGATTAATTGAGTAGTGAAAAAGAGTAGTAATCTTTATAAGCAAGCACTTTACACTTCTTTTTAACATAAAAAAGGTACTTAGAAATTGATTATCAATTTCTTGTACCTCTTAAAAAATCAAAGAAATTTTTAAAGAGGTGAATTTTAATGAGAACAATTTGCATAATCAATCAAAAAGGTGGAGTTGGCAAAACAACTACAGCGATAAATCTTGCTGCAGGCCTTTCAAGAGAAGATAAAAAAGTCCTTCTTGTCGACTTAGATCCACAAGGAAATATAGATACTTCTTTGAAGATTAAGGCTGAAGGAGATATATATGATGCTATAATCGGAAACCAGGTTATAACTCAATGCATATCTAACTTAGCTGAGAATTTAGATGTCATAACTTCAAAAGATTCTTTGCAGGAAGCAGAAATATTTATTGCCGAACAGGGAGATCCAAGTGTATTTATCAAGAATCTATTCAAAGGAGTAAATGGTTATGATTTTTTAATCGTAGATTGTCCCCCATCCATGGGATTGCTTAGCCAGAATGCACTTCATTTTTGCGATGAAGCTTTTATTCCTGTTTCGACAGATTACCTGGGTTTTAATGGCCTAAAAAATATGATAGGCTATATACAAAAAACTAATCAGAGAAAAGGCAATGAGATAAAGATCTCAAAGATAATACCTACTTTGTATGATAAAAGAAATAAGATATGTAAAGATACTTTAGCAAAAATCCAGACTGAGTTTCCTCAGCTTTGCTCTTACCCAATCCATATGAACTCTAAACTAAAAGAAGCTCCAAAATATGGTAAGTCCATATTTGGGTATGCTAGATCAAGCAGAGGGGCAAAGGATTATTCTAAATTGGTCGAAGACACATTAGCTATGTGATTTGTTTTTTTGTTTTAATTTTATTTAGATTATTTCTATTATTAATAGCCCAACAACATAGGTTTCAAACACGGTCGTGCTTTGCACGCCCTACAACAAAAGGAAAAAACCACACTGAAACGCCATAAATTCACTTTGTGAATTTAATTCCACTAGTTTTTACCCCTTCAGTTGTATTTTCAACCATTGTTGTTTGAGTTTTATTAAACCCCTAGAGAAATTAAAGATTTCATTTATTAAACCCAACATTTAAAAACATATTTCCCTTCTTTATCAGCATGATCAAATTCGCAAATATACCCTATAAACCAGAACAAGTAAAGAATATACTCAATCCAATAGTTGAGAAATGGTTTTTTTCTAGATTTAAGGCTTTTAGTCTACCTCAACTGCATGGTGTAGTGGATATTCACTCCAGGAGGAATATATTAGTTTCAGCCCCTACAGGCGCTACTAAGACATTGACTGGATTTTTATCTATATTGAATGAACTAGTCGATAACTCTATTAAAAAAATCCTAGAAGATAGGATTTATTGCGTATATGTTTCTCCATTGAAAGCTTTGTCAAATGATATCCAGAGGAATCTTCAGGAACCATTAGAAGAGATGGAAAAGATCGCTGGAAAAGAATTAGGCATAAGGGTTGCTGTAAGAACTGGAGATACTGAAACTAAAGAAAGGACTAAGATGTTAAAAAACCCACCTCATATATTGATAACAACTCCTGAAAGCTTAGCTATATTGTTAGCTTCTCCTAAATTTGTTGAACATCTAAAGAAAGTTGACTGGTTCATAGTGGATGAAGTCCATGCCCTTGCAGAGAATAAACGAGGTGTTCATCTTTCATTATGCATGGAGCAGTTAAGCAATCTATCACCACATATGACTAGAGTAGGATTATCTGCAACAATATCCCCATTAAAAGATATTGCTGAATTTTTAGTGGGATATGAAGATGGTAAGCCAAGGCCATGCAAAATAGTGAATGTGCAGTTTATCAAAGAGATAGACCTTAAAGTGATGTCCCCTGTTAAAGATCTAGTTGGTGTTGAACATGCATTGATGCATCACCAAATGTATGTTTTGATGGATAAACTGATACAAGACCACAAAACTACATTAATATTTACAAATACCCGGTCTGCTACTGAACGAGTTGTTCATCATCTTAAAGAGAAATTTCCAAAAAATTATACAGAAAATGCTGAGAAATTAGAGGAATCAGGCAAACCAGGAAAGGCCAAAAGTATAGGTGCTCACCATGGCTCATTGAGCAAGAATATGAGGCTGGATATTGAAACAAGATTAAGAGAAGGGAAGTTAAAATGTGTTGTTTGTTCTACATCGCTTGAATTGGGTATTGATATTGGTTATATTGATTTAGTTATCTGTTTAGGTTCACCTAAAAGCGTTGCTCGTGCCCTTCAGAGGGTCGGTCGGTCAGGCCACAAGCTGCATGCAAAAACAAAAGGCAGAATCATTGTTTTAGACAGAGATGATTTAATAGAATGTTCTGTTCTGGTCAAAGATGCAATTGAAAGGAAGATAGATGAGATACATATTCCGACAAATTGTCTTGATGTACTGGCTCAGCAGATTGACGGCATAGCTATCCAGGATAAAATAAATATTGAAGATCTGTTTAAATTAGTTAAACAATCCTATTGTTACCATAGTCTGCCTAGAAAAGACTTTATGGATGTTATTGATTATCTGTCAGGCAAGTTTATCTCTTTAGAAGACAGGCACATCTATGCAAAGATATGGTATGATGAGGAAACTGGCATGATCGGAAGAAGGGGTAAGATGGGCAGAGTCATCTATATGACTAATATAGGGACAATACCTGAAGAAGTTAGGGTTTCTGTAAAGATTGGAGAACAAACAGTTGGTTTTATAGAAGAAGCGTTTCTTGAAAAGATGAAACCTGGTGATATATTTACATTAGGAGGGTCTGTTTATGCATTTAAGTTTGCTCGAGGCATGGTCGCTCAAGTTAGAGCCTCCCCCCAAAGACCCCCAACAATACCTTCATGGTTTTCTGAGATGCTGCCGTTAAGTTATGATCTTGCTGTTGATATAGGAAAATTCAGGAAATTACTAGGGCAGAAGTTTTGTTACAATAAGACTAAAAAAGAGATTCTGGAGTTTATCCATGAATATCTTTATGTTGATAAGAATGCTGCTGAATCTATCTATAGTTATTTTTATGAACAATATCATTATGCTAAGATTCCATCACATACAAGAATCATTATAGAGCATTACAAAGATGAGAAAGGACTTAGGCATTCTATCTTCCATTCATTGTATGGTAGGCGTGTAAATGATTGTTTATCCAGAGCTATAGGGTTTGCTATCGGCAGAACCCAGCATAAAGATGTTGAAGTAGGTATAAGTGATAATGGATTTTACGTCAGGACTTCAGGCAAGGTTGATGTTATGAGGGCACTTAAGATGCTTAAAAGCAAGGATCTGGGAAAGATAATGGATATGGCTATTGATAAAGCAGAAGTTCTGAAACGGCGTTTTAGGCATTGTGCTGCCAGATCACTTATGATACTACGTAATTACAAAGGTCGAAAAAAAAGAGTTGGTAGGCAGCAGGTAAGCTCTATGATACTTATGAGTGCTGTTCGTCGTATATCTCAGCATTTTTCTATATTAAAAGAAGCCAGGCGTGAAGTACTTGAAGATTTGATGGATATTGAAAATGCAAAAAAAGTAATTAAGGGAATTGAAGAAAAAAAGATTAAAGTTGAGGAAATGGAAACATTTATCCCATCACCTTTTGCCTTAAACTTAGTTACACAAGGCCATACTGATATAATGAAAATTGAAGATAAGATGGAATTTCTGAAAAGGATGCATAGTAATGTACTGGCAAAGATCGGGAGCAAGAAAGGCATTAAGAAAGATGATATTCCAGAGTTTAGCTACCATGATGAATGGTCAAAAGCTGAGAAGAAATTATCTGAAGAGAAAGATGATAAAAAAGAAGAATTAAAGATGCAGGCACTTAATCTGAAAAGAGTTCCTAAATTCGCTAAGATAGAAATTGTTGAGATGATCGATGGTAAGAAAGTTATTCGTCAGGATTTTATTGATGCTATTCATAAATATAAGAAAGAGATTGAAAAAACATGGCCAAAAGAGATTAAAGAATTTGTTTTTAAGAGAGTTTTTGATTGAAATTGGTAACCTTTTTATATTCTAGAATATATAAGTGTTAATATGATATATGGCATAACTGGTATCTTTGGTTCTGGGAAATCAACAGTAGCTAAGTTATTTAAGAGTTATAGGATAATTAATGCAGATAAGATAGGGCATAATTTATTGGATAAAAAACCAATAAAAGATAAGATCATCAAAAAATTTAGTATATCAATATTAACTAAGAATAAGATAGATAGAAAAAAGTTAAAGAATATTGTTTTTTATAATCATAAAGAATTAATCAAGTTAAATAAGATAATACACCCATATCTGATAAAAGAAATCAAAGATCAGATTAAAAAACAAAAAAAAGCAGTTGTTGATGCTGCTTTGTTGATTGAGTTAAAACTACATAAATATGTTGATAAAGTGATAGTTGTTAAGATTAATAAAGAAAAAGCAATAAAAAGAGTATTAAATAAGAAAAAATACAATAAAAAAGAGATAAACAATATATTCAAGTCACAATTATCTCAAAAGGAAAAACTTAAATACGCAGATATAGTTGTAGATAATTCAAAGAGTTTAGCAAATACAAAAAAACAAATTGGTAAAATAAGATGACAAAATTAGCAATATATGCGGGAAGTTTTGACCCAATAACAAACGGGCATTTGGATGTTTTGAGAAGGGCACTTAAGATATTTGACAAAGTTATAATTGCAGTAGGAGAAAATCCAAGCAAGAACTACTTGTTTAGTGTTAAAGAACGGATTGATATGATTAAGAAAGTTGTTAAAGGAAATGTAGAGGTTGATCATTTTTCAGGATTATTGATGAAATTTGCAAAAAAGAAGAAAGCCAGTGCAATTATCAGAGGGCTTAGGGCTGTTTCTGATTTTGATTATGAGTTTCAAATGGCTCTGATGAACAGAAAGATATGCAGTGAAATAGAAACAATATTTATTATGACAAGGGGCATGTATTCTTATCTGAGTGCTTCTATTGTAAAAGATGCAGCTTTAGGTGGTGCTAAACTTAAAGGTATGGTTCCACAATATGTAGAGAATAAGTTAAAAAAAAGGTTCAAGCACTAGCATACTCATCTGTTTCTTTTCCAGTCTCTTTTGTTTTCTTCAGATTTATATGGATTAAGCATTCGGTGTGCCCTTTTGCTATTCTTTTCTTCAAAACAACCTTCCCATAGCCTAAATTTCTTGCTGCCATCACCCCACATAAAGCAGAAGTTGTTGCACATAGTTGAGGTGCTTTTTTTACATTATCTCCGAATGGGCATTTTGTATTCCTTAAGATAATCAAATCTTCTGTTCTTTCCACTAATATGAAATTCCCGCCCACCTTTCTTTGAGCGTCAATCAATGAATCGATAACCTGAGCAAAATTTAGTTGGTTAACTCCATGGAATTTTTTATATTGCTCTTCTACTTTTTTTGCAGTTGAGATTGCTGCTTTTTTTATCTTGCTTTTTGAGGTTTCATCAAATTCTGACCCTAGGTTCAAGACTAAGTCATTGAAATACCCTTCTCTATTGAGTGTAACAGGGACATACCATAGTTTAGCCATTCCAAGCTGTTTAAAGTCCACCAATGTCTTTTCTTTGATAATAGCAAGGTACTTAGCTATTGTCATCCTATTAAGGCTTAGATAGTGAGCTATATCAGAAGAAGTAACTCCAAGTGGGCTATTCTTGATAAAATTGACTATCTTGTCTTCTATTTCTTTATTTAGCATTTAAAATACCCCTTACACCCCTTAAAAGATTATAAACAACGCTAATATTTAAAAGTTACGCTCATTGATTAGCGATAAAAACGAAAGATTTATATAGTTGCTATGCGGTATTGATTATCAATACCTATAGTCAAGAACAATAGGTATGGATGAGGTGAACGAACAATGGACAAAAGAGTTGGAAATTATTCCTTTATAATTGGAGTAATCTTAGCTATTGTTCTAGGCGTTGTGTCACTTGGATCTGCAACCCCCTGGCTAGCATCATTGTTAGTTGTATTGGGTCTTGTTGTTGGATTCTTAAATGTGACAGGGAAAGAAACAAAAGAGTTCCTTTTAGTAGCAATTGTTTTAATAATTGCTGCTGCTATGGGAGGAGCTAGTGCTACATTAGGCGGTGTTCAATATATTGGTGCATACCTAAGCGGCATATTTACCCAAGTTTTGGCTTTTGTTGTCCCAGCAACAGTTGTTGTTGCTCTAAAAGACATTTGGGCGCTAGGACAGTTAAACTAAATTATTCTTTTTTTTATTTTTTTTGATTTTATTTTTTCTACATCATTTAAATCTATCTCAAAAGTTTTAAATAGTATAAGATTCAAGTTGTATATGATAGTACAAATAAACTTTGTGAGGTGAAAAAATGGCTATAGGAACTGCTTGGTGGTTAATAGGGATAATATGTGCTGTATGGGTCATACATGATGTTTTGAGTGAGCAAAAGAAGATGGATTCAACACATAAGGCACTATGGATAATTGGAGCACTGTTATTTAGCATAATTACAGCAATAGTATATTATCTTGTTGTGAAAAAGAAATAATTTTTTTCTATTTTTTACAATAATTCAAACTGGCGTTGGTTTGAATTCTTGGAAATTTCGCACTGAAATGAGGGGTATTTATTATACTCAGTGAAAATCTCTTACGAAATTTACAATAATTTTTTAAACGCTTGAAGTATTTCTATTGTTATGAAGATTATGAAAGAAATAGAAATTATAGACATTTGTTTGTATTTAAAGGAAGCTAATATATTGATCTTAGCAGATACACATATAGGATATGAAGAAGCCCTGAATAAACAAGGGATATTAATCCCCAGATTTATGTTCAAAGATGTGATTAAAAAGCTTGATCCTGTTTTTCATAAAACAGGCAAAGTAGACAAGATAATAATCAATGGGGATGTAAAACATGAGTTTGGGAGCATTTCTGAACAGGAATGGAGACGTACCTTGCAATTATTAGACTATTTGGGTAAATATTGCAATGAAATATTATTGATTAAAGGGAATCATGATAAGATATTAGGTCCGATTGCCAAAAAAAGAAATGTTAAGATTGTTGAAAATTATAAAGTAAATGGTATTTTGGTTATTCATGGAGATAAATTAGCTGATAAAGAAACTTTGAAAGGAATTAAAACGATAATAATCGGACATGAACATCCTGCAATCAGCATTAAAGAAGAACCCAGAACAGAGGTGTTTAAGTGTTTTCTTAAAGGCAAGTTCCAAAGAAAGAACTTGATTGTTCAACCTTCATTTAATCTTGTTACAGAAGGAACTAATATTATCAAAGGTAAAGTGTTAAGTCCTTTTTTGAAGCATGATTTAAGTAATTTTGAAGTTTTTATAGTTGGAGATAAAGTTTATGATTTTGGTAAGTTAAAGAAGTTAAAAGATTAAGTTTATTTTAAAAATAATTCAAACTGACGGCTATCCCCTACCTAAATCTCAAGCTTGCTTGAGGGGTTAGAAATTTATTTCTAAGCGGTAGGGGTATTTGCCGTCGGTTTGAATTCTTGGAAATTTCGCACTGAAGTGCGAGGTATTATACCCAGTGAAAATTTCTTACGAAATTTCCAATAAATTTCAGGAATTGAAATTCCTAAACCGTTATTGTTTCGCTTTGTTTAACAATAAATTTATAAACTAAATAATTTTACTTTAAACTAACAGATAAAAAATAAAAACACCTTAAAATGTATCCAATACTACAAAAGAAAAAATTAGCTGAAAATACCTATATGATGGAGATAGAAGCTCCAGAAGTAGCCAAAAAAGCTAAACCAGGACAGTTCATCATACTTAGGATAGATGAAAAAGGAGAAAGAATACCATTAACTATTGCTGATTCTACAAAGAAAACAATAATCATGGTATTTTTGGTTGTTGGTAAGACAACTGAGGAATTGTCGCTTTTGAAAAAAGGGGATTCTTTGATAGACTTTGTCGGACCATTAGGAATTCCATCTAAGCTACAGGAATATGGTCATGTTGTTTTGATAGGTGGCGGTTTAGGCATAGCACCAATATATCCTGTTGCTAAGGCACTTAAAAAACTGAATAATAGGATAACTGTTATAATGGGGGCTAAAAGCAAAAAATATTTGTTTTGGGAAGACCATTTCAAGGATATCTGCGATAAAGTACTGATCGCAACAGATGATGGAAGCAAAGGAAGCAAGGGTTTTGTATCTAATGTCTTGAATGAAGTTATACGAAAAGAGAAAATAGACCTTGTTATAGCTATGGGCCCCCCAATAATGATGAAAACAATAGCTGATATGACAAGAAGCAGAATAAAAACAATCTGCTCTTTAAATCCAATAATGGTTGATGGGATGGGTATGTGCGGCGGCTGTAGGATCATGGTCGATGATGAAGTAAAGTTTGCCTGCTGTGACGGCCCAGAATTCAATGCACATAAGGTTGACTGGGATGAATTTATGAATAGGAACAAAACCTATATAGATGAAGAAAGCAAATGCAAAGCAGGTAAATGTTCAAAAAAATAGATATGAGGGATCAATATGTCAGAAATAAACTTTTGTCCGTGCTGTGACGCACCTCAACATAAGATATTACTATGCAAAGATAATATATTATTTTGTAAAGAATGCCATAGGTTCTTTAGGTTTGAAGGGATAGACCTAAAATGCCCTAAATGTGAATGTACAGAAATCATAAAATCAGATTTTCCAGCACCAAATGGTGATGCAGTTTTTCAATGTAATAAATGTAAGAAAGCTTTGTCTGCCACCGAGTTTTTGAAATTGAATAAGATTAAGTGATTTTATATTATTATTCTATAATTTTATTAATGTACATAGTTAGTTTTCTAAAAAGTATTAAAAACAATGTTTTTAATCCATTTAGGAATTTCAATATATTGAAATTCCAAAAAGTATATAAATACAAATTGTAATTATGGAATATATGAAAAAGATTAAAATTTTGATGTTGGGATGGGAATATCCACCCTATGTTGTCGGGGGACTTGGAACGCATTGCGAGTACTTGACTAAAGCTTTATCTAAATTGCCTGTTAAAATATATTTTATTACACCCCATCCAATCCATAAGAAAATAGGTAATATAGAAGTTGTTGGATTAGATATAAGCCAAAAGTTTAAGGAAAAAGGTAAGATAGTTGTCTATGGGAAGTTAAGAAAGAAAAAGATAAAAGCTTATACTGAAAAGATATTAGATATTATTGGAAAATATGATTTTGATGTAATACATTGCCAAGATGAGCACCCCATAGCTGCTAGTATTATATTAAAAAATGTTTCAAAAAAGCCCCTTATTTTAACTATCCATTCAACGGTTTTTGACAAATCAGAAAAGCCAGGATTGAATAGATTTAATATTGAAAAAAATGGGATGGTTAATGCAGATAAGGTGATAGCTGTTTCTCATTATACTAAAAATATAATGGTTAAAAAATATAAGATCAATCCAAAGAAGATTATAGTTATACCTAATGCTGTAAAACAAAAAAGATCACCACCTAAGAAGAAACAAGGAAAGAAGAAATATATATTATGTTTAGGTCGGGTAACTTATCAAAAAGGAATTCCTTATTTGATCAAAGCAGCAACAAAAGTGGTTAAGAAAGAAAAGGATGTTAGATTCTTGATTGCTGGTGATGGGAATTCTAAATATAAAAATAAATTAATAGATCAAATTAAGGAGTTAAAATTAGAAGACTATTTTATCTTCAAAGGATTTGTAAAAGATAAAGTGTATTATTATAGAAAAGCAGATGTATTTGTTATGCCTTCTGTTTCAGAACCTTTTGGAATTACACCCCTAGAAGCCATTAGTAATGGAACTCCCGCGATCATATCAAAACAATCTGGAGTTGCTGAATTGCTTAAAAACTGCTTAAAAGTGGATTATTGGAATACTGATGAACTAGCAAAGAAAATATTATTTTTATTAAGGGATAAGAAAGCATACAATAAGTTAAGAAATGATGGATTAAAAGAAGTTAAGAATTTTACGTGGGAAGGAATAGCTAAGGAGACATTTAATTTGTATAAGAAAATGATTTGATATTATAATGGCAAGAAGAAAGGTTCTAGATGAATTAGCAGATGAAGAAGCTGGTCTTAGATCACATTGGTATGATATTCTTAAATATGTCAAAAAAGATCTTGCTTATGTGTGGGATGATAAAGTTAAAAGTGATTTTGAAGCTATAAAAATTGAACTTGAAAGAATAATGCATATATTGAGGGAGTTATCTTCCCATTATAAATCAACTGATAATGAAGCATATGCTCAAGAAATCAAGGAAATAGATAGATTAATGGATTATCTTAAGGAAGTCCAAGCAAGTAAAGAATGGGTTAGGGGGGCACATAAGAGTTTACAAAGAGTTATAGGTTATATTGAAAAGAATAAAATAAATATAAGACAATACCAAGGGGATCTACATATACATTCCCAGGATTCTTCAGAAGGTGTTCCAATTTCAGGGAGTAATTGTGGTGGTTTACCAGTAGTTGAAATTATAAGATATGCTGGAACGAGGATGGGTCAAAAATTTATTGCAATGACTGACCATTCACGTGATGCTGATGTCAAATCGGCACTAGAATACTGGGGACCTAAAGGAAAACCAGAAGTTGCTGAATATGGAGATGGAAGAGTTTTAAGTGTTTATCAAAGAATAGATGCAATCAAAAATCCATCATTAAAAGTTTTTAAAGGTATAGAAGTGAATCTTCTACCTGATGGGGAGTTTGATAGTAAGTTGCCATCTAGCTCAGAAGTTAAATGTGTAAATTGTTCTATACATCCAAATTTAGATAGAGAAGGATTTGCTGAAATTAAACATGACCCTAAACTTTATACTGAATTAGTATTGAAAGGTATACAAAATCCGCATACTAATATTATGTGCCATATTGGTTATGGTTGTGATCCAGGCCTTATTGATGCACTTGATTGGGGAAGGATTTGCAGTGAGGCAATTTCAAATAGGGTTGCTATTGAAATTAATGTGCTCCCTTTAGTAAAGAAATTAATCTTTGATGAAATCCTTGATTTTGGTAAGTTTAAGGCAAACTCAACAGATTATAGAGATTATCTTAGGGGGAAATTAAGTGAAGAATCTTCAACTTATATTGGACTATTGGGAGATTCGCAAATTAGACAGATGATGACGCCTTATTTCCCCAATGGATTGAGAATTGCTATAAATACTGATCAACATTGGAGTCCTTTTATAGGTGGAGAAGATGCAAAAAGGTATGGGTGGTTTAGAAAATTTAGTAATTTATCCTCAAGAAATAGTGATTTTCGTATAAAAAGAATTAGGTTTTTTGTATGCCTAAAAATAGTTGAAAAAGAGTTTCAAGGTATTTTTAGTGAAGTTGGAATAACATCTGAAAATATTATTAATTCATATCCACCCAAGAAATTAGCTACTTTTTTAGAAAAGGCTGCGTAGGAATGAGATTTATTAATCCAAACTCACAATCATCTTTTTCTTTCTAACATGCTCAAGCCGTTTTTCCCTATAATAAAGATTAGCAGCATCATAGGCTTCAAAAGAACCTATATCAAACCAAGGAGAGTCAAAAGGAAAACCATAAAGTGGATTTTTCTTGATAAGCCATTGAATAAGGTAACCAAATGCATCTTTATTATTGCCCCCTGCTAAGTATTCTGGAATAAGTTTTATATCTTCTTTAGAAAGGATAGTGCACGCAGTATTTACTAAACTCGTTTTAGGATTTTCTGTTTTTTCCTCAAACCCAGTAATCTGATTATCTTCATTAACTTCAACTACACCATATCTACCCCTGATCCTATCCTTGTCTTTTATATCATACAATGCAACAACGCTTTTCTTTTTTTTAATGTAATAGTTTATGAAACCCCTTAATGAGAATTCAAATAGATTATCTCCACCAATAACCAATACATCATCTTTTATCTTTAATTCATTTATAAGGTAGTTTAAGGCTCCAACAGAACCTAATTTTTCCTCTTCAGAATGAGTTTTTTCTATCACTAGTTTTGTTTTTTTCCTAAATTGGTATTTTGTGAACCATTCCCTAAAGTTAGGTTCAAAATACGCATTTACAGAAATTATTACTTCTTTTATTCCTTTAGTCAATTCTATATTTTCTATAAGATATTCTATTATGGGTTTGCCTGCAACTGGCAACAACTGCTTGGGCATATTTTTTGTTATAGGCCAAAGCCTTTTTGCATACCCTCCTGCAAGTATAATTGCCTTCATTTTATTTTTTTTAATGATTTATTATGTGCCATTACATAATAATTAACCATATTTTTCCAATCTGCAGATTCAGCTATATGTTTTGCATTTAGTTTTACTTTTATTCTATCTTCTTTTGTTAATTTCGAAAAATTATACATCATACTTGTTAAGTTTACTATTGCTTTTTGGTCACTTATGTTTTGCCTCTTCAAGACTGAAATACCCTTGCAGCCTTTGTGTTTTTTTAATATGTATTTTCCAAATCCGCTTAAATCTGTTGTTACAGATGGAACACCTAATGCTCCAGATTCTAATGGTGTATATCCCCATGGTTCATAATAAGAAGGGAATACTCCAAAATTAGTACCCATTATTGCATCATAATAGCTTAGATCTATCAATCCGTCGGCACCAGTAAGATACACAGGATAATATATTACTTTTACCTTATCAGAAGAGGTGTTGTTTAAGCCAGCTTTCTTTAAAGCAGATAACATGTCACAACCATCATCCTTAAGATTATGTGTTACAAGTTGAGGTTTTCCTTTTTTCTTAAATTCAATCATCTTCTTTTTCATCTGATAATAAAAAGAACCTTCAAATAATTTTTTAGTTGTAGGAAGTTTTTGGTTTAAAATAGAATCAATTATGTCAGACTTAAGATTGCCTAGTGAGCGATCCATAAAATTTTCTATCCCTTCATAATTTATTTTATTATTAAGTAGATTTAGATTTATCCCATTTACATCAGCAGGAACCCAAAATAATGCTATTATTGTCTTGCTGTCTTTTTCTTTCATTAATTTTTTATTTAGCTTACCTAATGATTCAATAAATATATCGATACCTTTGTTTTTAATCTCGCATCTTCCTGCTATAAAATAGATTAATGAGTTTTCAATATCAAAACGGTAGTAAGGGAAAAAGAAGATTCTTACAAATTCCATTATTTGTTTTTTAAATTTACTGTGTTTTATTGCTCGTTCTTCCATAGTTGGGAATCTGCCCATATCTAAGCCATTTGGCAAGACTAAATCAGGTTTTTTCCCAATGGTATATTTTGCTTCTAATGCTGTTATGTCAGATACTGTTGTAAAAACATCTGCATTCAATGCAGCTGCCTTTTCTAAGGTGTATCTTTCTTGAATCTTATATCTATATGCCTCATCCAAAGGATTTATTTTGTCCATTACATCATATAGATTTATACCTTCACTTGCCATCTTCCTTCCAAGATATGTTGCGTGTGTTGTAAAAACAGTTCCAATCTTTACTTTGTTCTTTTTTAGATATAATAAGCCTGGACCGCTTAGATACTCATGAAATTGAGCTACTATTTTCCCCTTTAGGGTTTTTCTTACACCTTCTAATATCCTTCCAGCGATAGTTGACCAAACAACCCATTCATCAAACATCTCTTTTGAACCTAATGAATCAACTTTGAAATCTTTCCAAAGGTCAGTTTTAATCTTATTTGTATCTTTTTTATAATTGGAGAAATCAATCAATATTGTATTTACTGCAATACCATCAATAATCCATTTTCCGAAATGGGGGACTATCTTATCTTTTTTCAATTCATTAAATATTTTAGTAAATTCTTTTGGAATTGGCTTTCCTTCAAATTTGATTGCAGCTTCTTCAGCAAAATAAGGTCCAATCAAGAAATAATTCTCCTTATACAGATCATATATCCTTGCTGATTTTGATTTAATTACAGTGTATATACCGCCAACTTGATGGCATACCTCCCAGCCAACTTCAAATAAGTAATCTGCCTTTGGAATTTCTTTTTTCATATATAGGTATATTTAAGTTAAATGTTTATAAATTTTTGTTTTTTATGATGATTAAATCAAGTTATAGTTAAAATTAGAGAATACATAATCTAAAGTTAAACATGTTAGTTTCTATAAGATCTAAAGAATACATTTAAAAAAGACAAACATAAAATCTAAACCTCAAGCGAAAACCTTTGCTTTTCTGGAGCCTTCTTTTTCCTTTTGGAAAAAGAAGATTTTATATATATCTATATTTTTCATTTTTAACGTGAAAAGCAGACAAAGTCTTACAAGAGAACAAGAGCCTGAAAAAAGAATAAAGAATTTTGATGAAGTGAATTTAGGCTATAGTGAAGAATGTGCTAAAGAAGAAGCAGAGAGATGTTTGCAATGTGCTAATCCTAAATGTGTTGATGGATGTCCTGTAAGTGTAGATATTCCTAAATTTATCAAGTATATCAAAGAAGGAAAAAATTATATGGCTATCAAATCTATAAAGAAAACTAATAATTTACCAGGTGTATGTGGGAGAGTTTGCCCGCAAGAAGATCAATGTGAAAAAGAATGTATCCTGGGTATAAAAAATGAGCCTATAAATATAGGCAAACTAGAAAGATTTGCAGCTGATATGGAAGAGAGAGATTTTAAGGCTCCTGAAAAGAATACTGACAGAAAAAAGATTGCAATTGTGGGTTCTGGTCCTGCTGGTTTAACTTGTGCTGCAGACCTTGCCCTAGCAGGACATAAAGTAGTTATATATGAAGCATTGCATGATACTGGCGGAGTTCTACGTTATGGTATCCCTGAATTTAGGCTGCCAAAAAGCATAGTAGATAATGAAGTAGACTACATCCAAAAACTAGGTGTTGAGATCAAGAAGAATTCATTAGTAGGAAGAACATATACATTAGATGAACTGCGTAAGAAGTTTGATGCTGTGTTTATTGGTGTTGGGGCTGGCTTACCTGGTTTTTTAGGAATACAAGGAGAAGGGCTTAATGGTGTTTATTCTGCAAATGAGTTCCTGACAAGAATCAATCTTATGAAAGCATATAAATTTCCTGATTATGATACTCCAATCAAAAAAGCCAAAAAAGTTGTTGTTGTTGGCGGTGGGAATGTTGCCATGGATTCTGCTAGGTCTGCTAAGCGTTTAGGGTCTGAAGTTACTGTTGTCTACAGAAGATCGCTAGAAGAAATGCCTGCCAGAGAAGAAGAGATAAAACATGCTCAGGAAGAAGGCATCCATTTCATGATGCTTACAAATCCAGTCAAAGTTTTAGGTGATGAAAAAGTTGAGGGGATTGAATGTATGCAAATGATGTTAGGTAACGCTGATGAATCAGGCAGAAGAAAACCATTACCAATTGAAGATTCTGAATTTGATATTGAATGTGACCAGGTAATCATAGCAATTGGTCAGGGACCTAATCCATTATTGACCAAGGCAGTCAGTATAGAACATGATCCCAGAGGTTATATCCGAGTTGATGAGAATATGATGACCTCTATACCAGGTGTCTTCGCAGGAGGCGACATTATAGGTGGAGATGAAGGCGCTGGAGCTACTGTGATCCATGCTATGGGGGCAGGCAAGAAAGCTGCTAAAGCCATAGAATTCTGGGTAAAGCAGAAGAAATTAGTTGTAGAGTGATGTTACTATATAGTAGTTAATTAAACGAAAGGTTTATATACTAGTTCTAAGTTTTTATGTATAAAGGATGTATATAATATGGCAGAAGATCAATCATATGAAATTAAAAATGTAATAGCAAGACTTCGAAATACATGTTATGCTGAAAAAGCCAGTATGGTTCCTGAAGACGGTCATGAAAAATATTTAGAAAGCCAACTTAGCAAATTAGAAGGAATTTTAGGTACTGAACCATTAAATAGAGATCAGCAGGTTACTGTTGGAACAATATTTAATAATCATATTGGAAAAATTCCTTATGAATATCATGATATAAGACAATCTTATTTTAATTTAGCCCTAGATTATTTTGAAAGCAATGATTTAGAAGATAATTCTAGAAAATCCTTATTAGCATTAGAGGTTATGACGGGCGTATCTGAAATATATCATAATTTATTATCTAAACCAAAGGTAGGTAAAATCCAATCCAATCTGCCAAATTCTCCTGTTTATCATGAAACAGCAAAACAAATAGCTGAATTTTATGAGAGAAATAAAGATGATGTAGAAATGCTTGCTGGGGTTACTAATGTATTAGAGGAAGCATATTTAATCCTGATGTTGGGTTCACATGTTGAAGATCGATTACCTAAGGGTGCTAAAGCAATACACGAATTGATTGGAACAGCAGATATATCTACTGTTAAAGATCCCTTGATCGTTAAGCAAATTTTTGATAAGGTTACTGAACAATATAAAAAATGAAACAATACACAATAACCAAAAAGATAGCAAAACATGGTTCACAAGCTATAATAGTTATACCTAGGATATTAGAAAAAGATTTAAAGCCTGGGACGATTGCAAAGATTACTATCGACGTTTTAGGTGAGATAAATAAAGATGTATAAAAGCAACTCACTTTGGGATCAGGAACAGGATGATTATCGTAGAAATGAAGAGTCTCCAATAGGTGCTGGTTATGAAAATTCTGATGGAAACCCAAGCTATAATGGTAATAGTGGTGATTATAATTCAGGCGGAGATAGTTCTGATGTTTACAGTTCTACAAAAGCAGATGAAAAAGACAAAAAAGATGAAGAAAAGACCGGCATAGAACAACAGATAGATAATCAAGAAGAAAAACCTAAATCAAATGAAGAAGTTACTGATGATCAAATAATAAAAAAAGCAGCTTCTGAAATACATCATGAACAAGGAATTGTTGATAATGAAGATAAAAAAGATAAAAAATCAAATAAATCAATTGAAGAAGCTATCAATAAAGCGATGAAAGATGAGAAAGAAGTAATATTTTTAGAAGAGTAATCTGATATGATAAAATGGGATGGAAAAATCCGTATGCACTTGGAAATGAAGCTTTAGGTTGTAGTTGTGATGGCTGCTATAGTGTAGATAGTCATGGCTGTGCCTCTGCTAATTACGAATCCCTGATAAATGCAGATCTACCATCATATGCGCATGGTTTTTATTCTCAAACAGAACATGAAGCACTTTCTGAGATAAAATATAGCAGAACAGAGATAGGTTATGATAGAAACCTAAGAGATATGAAAAGAGCTCTAGATGGCGCTCCAATTGAAGCTTATACACCAAGAAGTTTTGGTGCAGAAGACAGTGGTTCTGCTATCCCTAAAACTGGTGTAATAGAACCTATTGTCATAAAGAATCCAGATAAAGATATAATCAATGAGATCATAAAAGCACAAAGAGAAGTTGCAGGAAGAGAAATTATCCTTAATGAAATAGAAGTTGAAGAGATTATAATAAAAAGAAGATTTAGAAAAAGAAGTGTTAGATTAAAAGAGAAGAAATAATCATATCTCTTCAGTTGTTTTCTTAAATTGTATAAAGACAAATGCCCCATAACTTACTATAAATGTGAATATAAGACCAAGTAATGTATTGATATCACCAGGAGATGTCTGTTCATAGATTATAGGCAGTTCATTATGGACTGAAAGTATGCTTATTGCCCACATAACACCCACAATTAAAGGTATTGATACTATAATCCATCTCCATAGAACTATCTTCTTTTTAGGCTCTTCAACTTGTTTTATTACTTTTCTGGACTTTTTTACTGTTTTTTTTGTTTTTTTAGCCATATATCTATTTCTTAGGTCCTAGATATATAAACATTTTGGTTTTTGAGTATATTAGATAGCCAATAGTTTATAATAACATATATAAATATAAGATTATTATATTTAAGTATAATGAAAAAAGCAAAGATTCTTGTTGTTCTTTTAGTTATTAGCTTATTCATTATAGTGTATATTACAAGCTTTAGGGCAAGTTTATTTAATGAAAAACTGCATAAAAAGGAATTTCTTAAGAATAATGTATATGATGTTTTTCCCAAAGCTGATGAGATAAACTCCGAAGTTTTATCATATCTTCGAAAAGATATTGATAAGATCAGTTTTGATATATTTAATGAGAAAGAGGTAAACCATCTTAAGGATGTTAAGGGTGTAGTCCAAAAAGGAGTTATTACTTATTATGTTGTTTTGATTGTATTTATTGTTTTGATTATTGGGTTGTATTTTATAGATAAAAATAAGTTTCTGGAAAATATTAAGCATATATTTTTGTTTAGCGGAATGTCTATTATTTTAGTTAATCTATTATTGTTGGTATGGATACTATTTGATTTTAATAGCCTATTTAATCTGTTCCATAGTTTATTTTTTATAGAAGGGAGCTGGATATTCAAAAGTTCTGACAATATTGTAAGGTTATACCCTTATGGATTTTTTTATGATATCGGGAAAAAGATATTCACAGGTATATTTGTCTATGGTATTATTTTGATTATAGTTGGTTTTTTCAGCATCGATAAAATCAAGTTTATAGCAAAATATTTAAAGAATAAGATATAAGGTTTTTTATGGGAAAATTAATAATAGCTGGAAACTGGAAGATGAACAAAAATATCCAGGAAAGTATCTCTCTAGCTAAAGAATTAGTTAAATTAGTCAAAGATGTTGATGATAAAGAGATTATTATCTGCCCCACTTTTACTTCGCTTTCTTCTGTTGGAGAAGTCATTAAGAAAAGCAACATTAAATTAGGTGCTCAAAATATGCACTTTGAAGAGAAAGGTGCTTTTACTGGTGAAATATCCCCTTTGATGCTTAAAGAACTAAACACAGAGTATGTTATTATTGGACATTCTGAAAGAAGGCATGTGTTTAATGAACCTGATGATCTGATCAATAAGAAAGTAAAATCTGCAATTAAACATGGATTAAAACCAATACTTTGTGTTGGTGAGACTTTAGAAGAAAGGGAAGCAGGAGATATGAAAGAAGTTGTAGGTAATCAACTAAGTAAAGGATTAGCTAATATAAAAGGGGATGTCATAATTGCTTATGAACCAGTATGGGCAATAGGAACTGGTAAGAATGCAACTGCGAAAGAAGCAGAAGATGCTCATTTATTTATCAGAGGGTTACTGGATTCAATATTCGGAGATGGTAAGAAAATCAGTATATTATATGGAGGTTCTGTCAATCCAGATTGTATAGATGAATTGATTTCTATGGATAATATAGATGGAGTTCTTGTAGGTGGAGCTTCATTAGATGCAAAGAAATTCTCAGAGGTGGTAAAATGCTAGGTAAGAAAGAAGACGTCCCAATTGTTGAACCTGAGAAAAAGATAGGGGTAGGATGGATATTTAAGTTAATATTGATAATAGCAATTATCAGTGTTGTTGTTTATTTCTTTTTGAATCCAGAAGGAATAAGAAGTTTAGTTGATAAATTGTTCGGGAATCTATTAAATTGAATATCTTTTCTTTTTTAGCACTAAACTGAAGTATTTTCCAGAAGATAATTTTTATTGCATCTTGCTGCATTATTAATGATTATTCTTTAGTTACATTTAATAAGAAACATTTTGAAAGAATAAATGGATTAAATCTATTGAATTTTTAAGGAACTTCAATATAGAGTTTATGTAGTCTATCATACTGCACCCAATTCCAGTTAGCCGGTGCTGGGTCTGAATTATTATGCCAACTAACATTAAGGTCTATGATATAAGTTCCCTTTGGTGCTTTTTCTACACCTACACCTAATAAGAATTTTTCCTGATCATTATTTCTTACCGATTTTACTATATGAACTCCGGATAAATCAGTCCCAAACCCACTAGTTGTCTGCAGCCATTCATCTGGTTTTCCGCAATTAGCTGTATCTGTATCTACCCTATCACATATCTTACTATTGGTCCGAGTATATGCTTTGCTGAATCTGAATGAAATGTTAAAATCATTGGCAGAACCTATATTTAATGTGTTTAGAACGCCTATTCCAAAAGTATTGTATTTTCCATTATATATTGTTTTTTTGTCAAATGGGATTGCAACTCTGCTCCCATCATCTAGTAATCTTTCAATCTCTGCTACTGTTCTTTGATCATATGTTTCTTTTATCTTTTCTGCCCCTGTATAGAATCTTTTTACAAGATACAGGCTTGAAGTGAAGATTGCAATGACTATTATCAAAGTTACAAGAAAATTTACAGATAATGTGAATCCTGCTTTTTTGTTTCCCATAGGGAGATTAAAAAAAGATTGTTTTTTTACACTCATTTTATTTATTTTTTATTTAGTAGTATTTATATCTTGTTGTTTAAGTCAGGATTTATTTTAATTTATTATGATTATCTTAATTTTTTGGTGTAACCCACTTAATTTTTATTTATTTTATTGAAATAGTTATTTTATCTTAATTTAATTTATTTTATTCTATCTTGACCAATCCACTTAATCTAACAACTACAATTCTTCCATTATATTCTGCATCCTGTAGTTTTGAGAGTATTTAGCATAGTAATCTGCTTTGTATTTCTCTATCAATTGCTGTATATATACTACAACTTGTTCTGGATTGTCTATGAAACTCATCTCTAACTTAGCTAGACCTTTGATGCCAGTTAGATCTAGGGTTATTTTAGGTGGTTCAAATGTTTTCTTTTCCCCATAACTAACCTTAACTATATTTGAAAAAGGTATCACTTTTTCATTAACCTGCATGATAAGGAAACTTTTGTTGAAAACAAGCTTATCAGGGTATAATGTATATGTAATCTTGCCTAGATTCGAGTAAGTTACTATCAATAAAAGGGCAGTACCCACAACAACTATAATTATGAACCATGTTAATAATAAAGATGATGATATCTCAACACCAAAATCACGAAGTGTATCTATAAAAATATCTAGCCCTACAAGATTATTCAAGTATAACAAAGAACCGATAATAAGGACAAGTACAATAGAAACTTTGACTGTTTCTAGAACAAACGCTTCTTTTATATTCGGCTTTATCTCGGCAACTGGGGCTGTTTCCATTTTAATCTTTTATTATCCTTTTTCTCTTATTTTTCTCAGGTGCATCAATATAATTTTCATTAGATGAGACTTTTCTTCCAATCTCTTTCTCAGTTTCTTTTCTTGCATTTCCAGCCACCCTTCCACCCCTTTTAGAAGCATCTTTGCATTCATTGAAGCCTTGTGAATTATCTTTTCTTGTAATTTCAGTAGAAACTCTTTCTCCAAGCATAGAAAAAATAAGCTCTAAATCATCCATGTGATCCCTTAAATTTTCTTTTTTCAATCCTTTAAATTTCTTATATTCGCTTGGAGTTAATCCGAATGTCGCTTTTGAGATTTCTGCGGTGAGAATTGCATATTCTTTCTCATTTTTTACATCTCTTTTTTTCCATTCATCAGTAAGTTCATCCCTTACTGCTATTCCCCTTACTCTTTTTTCAATCCAATCATCAGAATAACCTTTTTGTTTGTATATCTCTTTCATACGTTTTTGTGCTAATTCGGGGTTTTCTATCTCTTGTATTCTATCATATCCAACTTGTGCAAGCCATTGCTTAAAAGGCTCTGCTTTTTTTGAGGGAATAGATTGGATAATCCTAAACATATCTTTAGTATTTGCACAGTCTGTTCCCCTCAATTTTCCGTCTTCTGCTAGTAATTTCAACTGTACGATTTTATCGTATGGTTCAAATCCTTCTGTAAAAAGCTTTGCTTTTAAGTCAGACCAATATCTTTTAGGTATTGTGCTTGCTTCTAAAGCAGAAACTACATCAACAACAGAGAAATACCACCACTTATTGTACCATATTCTTCTTATTTTCTTATTTTGGAATACAACAAGTGCACCATGTTTTTCCATAGATATAACCTTAAATCCCCATATTTATAAAATTAGCGATATATAAGTAAAAAATTATCATTATCAATTAGTTATAATACCAAAATTTCCATCTAAAAAGAAATAAATGTAAAAACACACAATGGAAAACTTGGATCTTATTTGATTATCTCGTATTCTTTGACCATTAAGATTAAGAATATCACTAAGATAATAGCACCAGTCACTATCAATGAAAACCCGCTTAAACTGGTCCCTACAAAGATTTTGTACAAACCAAAGGCCATTATACCTATACCCACCCATAAGAACTTGTCAAGAACTAATTTCATTATCTCAAACTCTTCAGTAGGGGTAAGTCTTTTTTTCATAATCTACACCTCTTTTGAAATTTACGAAAAATGCTTAGCATTTTCCTAGTAATAAATTATTCCATAATTTATATACTATAAAAAAATAAAATAAGTTTAGTTGGTAACTCTTATTGTTAAGTCTTTTGTATAATCAAGTACACTTACCTCACACAATGAAGTGCCAGGTCCAACATTACCGACTGTAAACAGATAGTTAAATTCTTGGGATTCGCCTTGTGGGATTATCCTAGAATTTACATCAGATGTTGCTATAAGTGAACCATCACTACAACTTAATATAGGTGATACTCCACCTGCAGTATTTGTACAAGTATCATCAGCTGCGGCAAAAGTAGATGCATCAGCAAATGTACATCCAGTGCTTTCACAAATCCTTTTTCTTAAATAAGTGCCAGGTGCATCATCACCGCCCACTAAAATTAATTTAGCATTAGCTGGACAGGCTGTTGGTCCAGTAGCAACTGTAGGATTACATACATCACCAGTAGGTAAAGCACCATTCATATCTGTAAAAGTACATCCAGTACCAGTATCACAAATATCATCCCTATTAGTATTATCTGCTGCAAGTACACCAACAATCATACTTATATCCGGACAATAGACTAAACCACCACCTAAATCTGCATTAGTGGGATTATAGATACTTACTTTCAAAACCTCAGCATCTTTAGCCCTAGTAACAATAGACTCCCTAGATAGAGTAATAGGTTCTGACCCAGTCGCCCGTGGAGGTTCTGGTTCAGTAGTAATCTGCTCATCAAATTGAGTTGAAACCTTAGAGAACATTCCCCTGATAAATCCCAAACCTAAGCCCAACATAACAATTGCTAGAATCAATATAACTATTGCATTTACAGACAGTTCAAGTGCTGCTTTTTTGTTTCTCCTCATTTTATCACCTGTTTATTCTATTATTTTTATTGTTAAATCCTTTACATAATTACTCATATTCATTTGACAAAGATAAGTACTTGGTGCTGCTGATGGTATGCCCACAAGGAGGTTATATGTTGTAAATGTTCCCTGAGCTATTGATTTTGTGTTGGCTGATTGAGCAGAAGCATCATTTATAGTAGAGATAGCTGATGATGTATCACATAATAATTGAGGCTTTACAGAAGTCCAAGGTGCATCTGTCGGATTATATACACTTACTTTTATTATCTCTTTTTCTCCAGCACGTGTAATAACATTTTCTCTAGATAATGTAATTGGAATAGAACCTGAAGGGATTGATGGTTCTGGTTCTGCAGAAACTTGCTGTTCGACCTGAGTTGAAACTTTAGAGAACATTCCTCTGATAAACCCTAAACCTAAACCTAACATGACTATTGCTAAAATTAGAACTACAATCGCATTAACTGACAAGCTTAATGATCCTTTTTTATTTTTTCTCATCTTTATCACCAGATTTATTCTATTATTTTTATTGTTAAATCCTTTACATAATCTTCCATAGTCATCTTACAAAGGTAAGTACTTGGAGCAGTAGAAGGTACTGTTACAAGAAGATTGTAGGTTACAAAACTGCCCTGTGAAACGGATTTATCATTTGCAGATTGAGTTATAGCAGGTAGACCAGTACAATTAAAAATTGGTTTTGTAGTAGTCCAAGATGCATTTGTTGGATTATATGTACTTACTTTTATTATCTCATTTTCTCCAGCACGTGTGATAACATTCTCCCTAGATAGAGTAATAGGTATAGAACCTGAAGGGACTGATGGTTCTGGTTCTGCAGAAACTTGCTGTTCAACCTGAGTTGAGACTTTAGAGAACATTCCTCTGATAAACCCTAAACCTAAACCTAACATGACTATTGCTAAAATTAGAACTACAATTGCGTTAACAGATAAGCTTAATGATCCTTTTTTGTTTCTCCTCATAATGCACCTCTCTTTCATACTGAGTATAATAATACTAATTATGGTAATTATTGAATCGCTAATTTATAAATCTTTCGATTATTTTAATATTGAATTAATAAAAATATAATACTAATTTTATAATAATTATAATGCTACTAGAAATTTTAGAGATATATTACATTAATTTTAATTCAAAATAAATAATTAAAACTGATGGCTATCCCCAACTAAGTCTCAAACTTTTAGAAAAGTAACTCAGATACATTTACCCTAAGTCAACCACAAAGTATTGTCCCAATACTTTACGCTTCTCACTTTGTTCAAATCGTAAAGTTTTAGAAAAGTGCCTTTTCTAATCTATTGCAGTTCCCTTACGGCAACCACAAAGTTTAAAAAGAGTCAATTAATCCTTTTAGGTAAGATGCCAAGATTAAGAAAATTCGTTGCATATAGGGGACTTGAAAGACCTTATACAAGGATATCTAAATATAAGAAAAAGTCATTTATTAAGACTACGCCTAATGTTAAGATTGTAAGATTTAACACTGGAAATCTTAGAAAGAAATTTCCTTATTCAGTAAACCTTGTTTCCAAATGTGGTTTGAATATTAGAGATAATGCAATGGAAAGCGGAAGACAAACTTGCAATAGGCTACTAGAAAGTACATTAGGAACTCCTGCATATCATATGCAAGTTAGACCTTACCCTCATCAAGTAATACGAGAAAACCCTTTAGCTAGTGGAGCAGGTGCAGATAGGTTTTCTACAGGTATGCAGAAGGCATTTGGAAAACCGACAGGTTCTGCTGTAAGGGTTAAAGAAGGTCAAAAACTTATTACTGTTTCTGTGAATAAAAAAGATTTAAAAGTTGCAAGAGATGCATTAAACAGATTCAGAAAAAAGATACCTGGTTCTTATTTAGTTCAAATCGAAGAAAATAAGTGATTATTTGTTCTGATTGGTATTTAAGCTATAATATATAGGCTAAAAGAAATCAGACAGTGTTCAATCATCAGCAATGAGAATATTATAACTAAACTCTAAGCCCTAATCAGGCTATACCAATTCCACTTTCCAAAACCGGCTCTTTGTGCGGGAGTTTCCCAATTTAATGTTTTATGTGGTCTGATAAAATTATAGTAACATCTAAAGAATGTAAGAAATTTATATGCAGAGTCCAATCTAAAAAATCTCCTCATCA